>JACCDK010722311.1_pt1 | contig 22747 bp, 14 predicted proteins | sample 7445871 | NCBI WGS metagenome assembly JACCDK01 (sample SAMN15323436, study PRJNA562643) | freshwater metagenome | isolation source: river surface water | place: USA:Blue River Watershed | collected 2017-08-15
CTTTTTTCATAGAACAAAATTAAGTGATTAAAGCTCATAACCATTAGATTTGTAGGAATAATCAGTGGAAATGAAAAAAATCAGTTTATATTTTGTTTTTGTCATTTTGGTGATGAATGTGAAATCTCAAGACAGTTTGCGTGTTTGCTTTTTGGGCAATAGTTACACGTCTGTCAACAATCTTCCTTCTCTGGTCCAACAGTGTGCTGCATCTGCGGGCAAAGTTGTGATTGCTGCAAGTAGCACTCCTGGAGGGTATACTTTTGCCCAGCATGTCACCAATACGACTTCTATGGGACTCATACAGCAAGGTGATTGGGATTTTGTTGTGTTGCAGGAACAAAGTCAAATGCCGAGTTTTCCAATTTCGCAAGTTGAAACCCAGTGTTTTCCTTATGCGGCTCAATTAAATGACAGCATTGAAAAGTACTCCCGTTGCGGTGAGACGGTTTTCTATCAAACTTGGGGAAGGCAGAATGGAGATGCATCCAATTGCCCCAATTGGCCACCTGTTTGCACGTATGAAGGAATGGACAGTTTATTGCGTCTGCGTTATCAAATGATGGCAGATGATAATGATGCATTGGTTTCTCCTGTAGGGGCCTGTTGGCGATATATCAGAACGAATTATCCTGATTTCAATCTTTACAATGCTGATCAATCACATCCGGCTTTGTTTGGTAGTTATGTTGGTGCGTTGTGTTTTTACACAACCTTTTTTCGTGAATCTCCAGATGCTGTAACTTTCACGGCAGGGCTCACAGCAGAAGAAGTTCTTATCGCTAAGGAAGCTGTGAATGCTGTTGTTGTTGGAGATTGGTTGGAGTGGAACATTGGTGAATTTGATTTTGAGGTGAATACAGTTTTGGATACTGTTGGATTTTCAATTGTTATTGAGTCAGATTGCAATGATTGTGACTCCATGTTTTGGTATGTGGGAGATGGAACGGTGTACGATGTGCCTTCATTTACTCACACATATTCGCAGCCTGGGATGTATGGTATTACGATGGTCGCTTATCGATGTGGCGATTATGATTCTCAATACTGGGAAGCCTATATTGAGAATCCGACCACCATTGAAGAACAAAAGCGTATTTTAACCATGGATCGAATAGCACATGATAGTGTTCGCATTCAAATCAAAGGTGAAAAGAAATTGGAATTGGCATTGTTTCAAAGCAATGGGCAATTGCTAAAGATTTATTCACTTCAAGGTGAGGATGACAATGTTATTGCATTGCCCAGGTTGAACGCGGGCGTATACTTTATTAAAGTTCTGAACGATGATGATTTGCCAACATTCAAATTCAATTATTAACGAATTGAAGTCAATAAATTAACAAAAATATCATTCAAGGAGTTGAACAAAAAGACTACTTTTGCCCACGATTGACTCTCCCGAGAGGGGTTTTTCATAGGTTTAAGAGTCTTTAGTTAAGGTAAAGCATAACCCGGAAACGTCCGGGTTTTGTTTTTATATTACCATGACGATTGGAAATATAATGGTTGCCTCAAAATTGTTAAATTATTTTTGAGCCTTATTGTAAAGTCCGAGCGAAACCAAAATGAATAAGATATTGGGAATCCATACGGCTAGGATAACATGTATTCCCACTTTCATGGCTGCAACGGCTGCTACTTTACTGATGAATACATAAACGAAGCCTATGACCACGGCCAATAATAAGTGGACACCTGTTCCACCCCTGATCTTTCTTGATGCAATGGTGACGGCAATGAATGTAAGAATCAGGATGGCAAAAGCATTGGATGTTCGGGTATGAAACTCCACCTCAAATTCCGCTACCCTACCCGATCCACTTAACCTTTGATCGTCGATGAATTGGAGCAGTTCCGGTGAAGTCATGGTACTCATGATTTCTGCCCGCAAAGCAAAGTCCTCAATCGTCATGGGCAAAATGGTGTCCAATTTATTTTTAAAAACTACTTTTTCTTGCCCTTTTTTGTCCCATGATCGAATAACAGGACGTTCAATACTCCATTGAGTCGAATTGGGTTGTGTGCTGGCACCTAAGGCTGTTATTTTTTGGACCAGTTGTCCATTCTCCCATTTTTCTAGTGCAAACTGCGAACCACTGGATTTCTCAGCATTGACGCGATAGAAATACGCGATGATACCTGGTTCTACCTCGCGATGCAAATTGGTTTCACTTACGGTTAGGGCTTTTTTGATGTAAGCCAATTCAAAATCATAACGTGTTCTGTTGGCCCAAGGCACGATATAATGACTAAGCAAAAGTGAAAGTATGACCATGGCTGATGATGCCAGCAGAAATGGTTTCAGCATTCTATTGTAGGAAATGCCACCACAAAGTATGGCAATGATTTCACTTTGTTGCGCCATTTTACTAGTGAACCAAATAACAGTCAGAAAAATGATGAAGGATGAGAGCAAATTGCCGAAATAAAAACAAAAGTTCACATAGTAATAAATGACAATTTGCCAAAAGTTTGCTTTGGATTGTAAGAAATCGTCTATGTTTTCAGAAACGTCGAAAATGACAGCAATGATGACAAATGCCAAAATCATGAACAAAAATGTGCCCATGAATTTTTTGATAACGAATTTGTCTAATGTGCTGATCACAGGCGTTGCATCAATTGAGGGATCATTTTTTCTTTCCAATCGCGGAAGGTTCCTTCTAGGATTTTTGCGCGGGCAGTTTTCACCAAGCGCAAATAGAAATTCAAGTTGTGCGCTGTGGCAATTTGTAGCGCTAAAATTTCATCAGCAATAAAAAGGTGTCTTACGTATGCTTTTGTATAAAAGGTATCTACATAACTCTCCCCTGCTTCATCCAAAGGAGAGAAATCTTTTTCCCATTTTTTATTGCGCATATTTAAAATTCCATTCCAAGTAAATAACTGACCATTGCGTGCGTTTCTTGTGGGCATGACACAATCAAACATGTCTATTCCAAGCGAGATGCATTCTAAAATATTGGCAGGAGTGCCCACACCCATGAGGTAACGCGGTTTGTCTTGAGGCAGGATATCACATACTTCCTCCGTCATTCGGTACATGTCTTCATGGGGCTCCCCCACGCTCAATCCACCAATGGCGTTTCCTTCAGCATTTTTATTGGCAATATATTCAGCACTTTCTTTCCTTAGATCTGAGAATGTGGAACCTTGAACAATGGGAAATAAACTCTGATGATGCCCATAAAGTGGTTGTGTTTCTTGCATGCGATTGAAGCAGCGATCCAACCACTGATGCGTGATGCGCAAGCTATTTTTCGCATAGGAATAATCACAGGGGTAAGGAGGGCATTCATCAAAGGCCATAATGATGTCAGCACCTATTATTCTCTGAATATCCATGACACGTTCAGGAGTGAACGTATGTCGGGAACCATCAATGTGTGATTGAAAAACCACACCTTCTTCTTTTATTTTTCTGTTGCCCGAAAGGCTATAAACCTGGTATCCGCCGCTGTCGGTTAATATGGGTCGGTCCCAACCATTGAATTTGTGCAATCCTCCGGCAGCTTGCATGATTTCTAAACCAGGACGCAAATACAGGTGGTAAGTATTCCCTAAAATGATTTCTGCATTGACATCATTTCTCAAATCCTGCTGTGAAATGGCTTTTACAGTACCCGCTGTTCCTACCGGCATAAATATGGGGGTTTCAATTACCCCATGATCTGTAGTTATCTTCCCTGCCCGCGCTTTGGATTGCGCATCTTTTCCTTGTAATTCAAAAGTCAAACCCATTTTACAAAACTAATCAAAAGTAGTGGCATGAAAAGCGTGGATTGATGGATTACCTTTGCGACATGACCGATATAAAACATAGAGCAGGATTTGTCAATATCATTGGATTGCCCAATGCGGGTAAATCGACATTGATGAATGCCCTGCTGGGACAAAAGTTGAGCATTGTAACTGCCAAGGCTCAAACAACCCGCCACCGCATCATGGGAATTTTAAATGGAGATGATTATCAAATCGTCTATAGTGATACTCCAGGTGTACTTGACCCCAAGTATAAGTTACATGAAGGCATGATGAAGGCTGTAGGTTCGGCGCTTTCGGATGCGGATTTGATCTTGATGGTCATTGACGCACATGACAAAACGCCTTTTCATGCAGATACCTTGAATAAAATAAAGAAAATGGATGTTCCCATTTTTGTAGTTTTGAATAAGTTGGATTTGATTGGCAATGAAATGGCGGATGCGCTTTTTCAGTTTTGGTCGGCTGAATTGCCCAATGCCATGATTTATCCTGTAAGTGCGCTGACCCATCTCTATACCAAGGAGCTATTGTCCAAGATTGTCTCCACTTTACCACCAGGGCCGCCATACTTTCCGAAAGATGAATTGTCTGATCGTACTTTGCGTTTTTTCTGTAGTGAGATTGTTCGGGAAAAAATCTTGAAATATTACAACAAAGAAATTCCTTATTCATGCGAGGTTCAAATCGAATCCTTCAAAGAAGAAGATCATGTAACGAAGATTAGAGCGATTATTTTAACAGAGCGCGAATCGCAAAAAGCCATTATCATTGGTCATCAAGGAAGTGCCATCAAACGAATGGCTACATCAGCAAGAAAGGAAATGGAGGCATTTCTTGGCAAAAAGGTTTTCTTAGAGACCTTTATCAAAGTGGATCCAGATTGGAGAAACAATGTGAGTCGTTTGAAGACCATGGGATATTGGGAATAGTGTTATGGTTGTTTTTCCGAATTGCAAAATCAATCTGGGGTTGTATGTAACCCACAAAAGAACTGATGGTTATCACCATTTGGAGTCCATTTTTTTGCCGGTACCATTTACGGATGCTTTGGAAATTATTCCCAACCAATCCAATGAATGCAGGGTGTTTACCCATCAAAGTCCGATCGAAATTTCACTGGAAATGCATTCATGTTATCAAGCATGGTCATTGTTAAGTAAGGATTATTGTATCGGGGGCGTTGACATTCATTTGATCAAACATATTCCCAGCGGTGCTGGATTGGGCGGAGGATCAGCCGATGCCGCATTTGCATTGATTCGATTGAATGAAATATTTGAATTGGGATTGGACAGGAATCAGATGATTCGATATGCCGCTCATCTTGGTAGTGATCAGGCGTTTTTTATTTACAATCAACCCTGTTATTTGAGCGGCAGTGGTCCCGAAATAGAACCCATTTCATTTGATCAAAATTTTACAATTCAATTGTCCTTTCCACAAGTTCATATTTCAACAAAAGAAGCCTATTCAGGATTGGTTCCTCGCGCCATGGATTTTGATTTGCGCCAGCTACATCAATTTCCGAAGAATGAATGGCGTCATTTTTTAAGAAACGATTTTCAAGAAGGGGCTGTTCGACGCTATCCCGTTATTCAAAGTCATATCGACTCCCTATATCAAAAAGGAGCTTTTTACGCTGCCATGAGTGGCAGTGGGAGTGCTGTATTTGGTTTATTTGACTAGCGCATTAGCGTCAACCATTCTTGAAATTCATACACCGTATTATCGAACATTTTTATGGTTCCGATGAATAAGTATTGGCCTTCTGCTGCGGGATTCCCATTGATTTTTCCATCCCATCCTTTGTTGACATTGTCCCATTCATAAACGGTATTTCCCCATCGATTGAAAATGGTTCCTTTGAATTTTTCTACGGTGAACTCACCACAATCGTAATAGAAACCCCCATTGAAATTTTCACAGCTCACCCGGTAAACGTCATTTTCGCCATCATTATTTGGTGAGAATACATTGAATGATGCCAACTCAGCAAAATCATAAACAAAGACGGTAAACGTTTTTGAATCTGTACATCCTCCGGGGCCTGTTACATTCATGATCACATTGAAATAGCCCAATGAATCGAATATGTGATTAGTGGTGAGACCTTCTGCAATTTCACTCGTTTCCCCGTCTCCCCATATGTATTGGACTTGGCTGTTGTATGCGCTTAAATCAAAAATAGTCAGATCCAAAGGAATATATCCTTCCACAGTGTCATTGACCATGATTAGGGAATCAATGGCGAAGTTGGCCACGGGAGTTTCAATCGTGCCAACAGTGCTATTAAAGGTTTCAATACAGCCATTGTTGTCTGTTACTGTAACATAATAGGTGCCGTTGTTCAAATTGCTTTGAACGTTGGATGTACTGGTTTGATTGAGCCAAGAATATTGATAATTGGGTGTACCTCCATTGATGGTTACTGATAACGCACCTGTTGCGAGGCTGTCTCCACATACATCGTTTGTAACGTTAAAATTGGCTTGAATGGCAGTGGGTTGCTGTAATGTGAAGTTTTGTATTTGAACACAACCGTTGGCATCTGTTACTGTTACAGATTGTGCGCCAGCGGTCAGGTTATTTACAGAGGCGGCAGACAAATTGGATTGGGACCAAACGAAGTTATAATCTGGAGTACCACCCGTTACCGTTGCGATTCCCTGACCATCATTTCCACCATTGCATGAAGGTTGGACAGTATTGACAGTCACAACATAGGGTTGTGGTTCTGTCATAACTGCATTATCAGAAGCGGTGCAACCATTCCCATCAGTCACCGTGACTGAGAAATTGCCGGCAGATAAGGCATCTGCAAAATTTCCAGATTCCAGGTTTGACCAAATCACGTTGTAGTTCAAAACCCCGCCTGTCACCAAAGCAGTGGCTTGTCCATTGCTGCCGTTATTACAAAGTACTGGAACAATATTCTGAATTTCGATACTCAAAGGTTGTGGTTGGGTAATGTCAAAACTAAAATTAACAGCACATCCATTGGCATCTGTAACGGTAACATCATAGTTGCCCGCGACCAAATTGGTGGCTGTATTTCCATTTGATATATTGTTTTCCCAATCAAAAGTGTAGTCTGGTGCCCCACCACTTGGGGTTAAAACGATTTCGCCATTGTTGCCATTGGCGCAAGAAACATTTTGAATGTCAGCCGTCGTGTTGATTACATTACCTGAGGCTACTACTGTAGCTGATTGTGTTTCAGTACAACCATTGGGATCGGTTACGCTCAAGCTGTAATTCCCTGCGGGTATATTGTTTAGGACGGAATCGATGTCATTTGGGAATCCATTCCAATTGTAAGTAATGGGATAAATGGGATTATCGATTACGGCTTCGATACTCCCTAATCCAGCTCCTGAGCAACCTATATTGGTCACATTCAAATTTAACCCCATGGGAAGAGGTTCATAAATTTGTATGGTATCAGGGTTGGCGCAAGTTTGACCCAAGGTATTGATGTATGAAGCGGTAATGACATAAGTATTCGCTTCCAAATTATTGATGTTGGGGGTATTGGCAAAAACAGGACCGCCAATGGTACTCCATGCATAGGTGAAGTTAACATTGTTTGCGCCACCTGTTGCTTGCACATCAATGGCTCCTTGCGCCCCGCCAAAGCAAGCATTATCATCTGTATTCAGAACATTAATGACAATGGGATTGGGCTGATTGATGATCACTGGAATGGAGTCGTAACAGCCAGCAGCATCCGTTACCAATAATTGGTAAGTCCCGGCCGCAAGGTTGGAAATGGTTTGTGTTGTTTGGCTTGTCCCAGACCATTCATAGGTTACATCTCCAACTTGACCATTGACAATGGCCATGGCTTGACCATTGGCTAGGCCAGGACAAGTAACACTTTGCACAGCGGCAGTGATGTTTAGATTGTTTTCTTGAGGGATATTGAAAGTTCCCGTGATGTCACAATCCGCTCCTTCGTCTGTAATTGTCACGGTGTACAATCCTTCCTCTAACCCAGAGGCTGTTGGTGCATTTAGACCAGGAATTTGATCCCAAACAAAAGAATATGGACCGATACCATTGTTGAGGTAAACCGATATTTCACCTGTTCCATCACCACATCCGGTAGATTGAATGGAGGATAAAGTTTGCTGCAAATTAATAGATACACCGGTGAGTTGAACATGAACCGTATCGGAAAAAGTAGAACCTCCGCATACCGTTACCGTGGCGATATAGTTATCACTTCCGATTGTATTGATGTTGATTGAATTTCCGGTACCTACTTGGGTTCCTGCACTATTGGTCCAAACAACAGGAGGAGAGCCTGCAGGGGTATATTCCCAAGATTCATTGTTGGCGGTCCATGAAGTATTGTTTCTTCCTGGAACAGCAACCCCAACCGTACCGCCTAAATTGTGGATACCCAAAACAGAAAAATTTGGACTGGCGCCCGGCCAAGTATTGCAAGCCGGCTTGGTCCAAATATGGGTTTGAATTAAGTTAGAAGTTTCATTGATGACAATTTGAAATTTTCCTTTTGAGGAAGTACAGGAGAACATGGGTATTTGATCATAAGTAACTACCAACTTTCTAAATGGAGCCGTTCCAATGGTTTGGTACTTGATGTATGGTCCTTGACCACCTGTTCCGGGATGCCAGTCTTGCCATGGTCCCATGATGCAATTTTTGGGCACTCCAGTGGCTGAGCTTGGGATAGCTGCAGCAACATAATTTGTGGGCTGACCTGCTGTAAAGGAAATCCATCCATTGGAACCAATGAAAAAATTGGTATATGAATTATTGAAAAAGCAAAAAGTAAATCCGATTGGAAGCGAGCCCGAAACTGCGTCATCTCCCAAAGTGACTCCGGTGCCTCCAATCACCTCAGGGGAAAATGCAGGCATGGCAGCAACTGAATAGTTATTGGAGGAAATCACTCCATTAACAGTCGCATTTAAGGTAATGGGTCCTGAGCATTGCGAAATATCGTCACCAGCATCCACCACTTGACCAAAGCCCATCCAAGAGGACAGAACGGCCATTCCAACCAGAATATATTTTTTCATTTTTCTTTATTTGAAGACGCTATCAGCCTGATCAGTGTTGATTTTCTTGCCATTGAAATAAAACGAGTTGATTCCCAATGCCATCATTGTTTTCATGGCATATTGAGCTGAATTGTTTTCTTTGATGGTAAGCACAATGTGGTACAATTGACTATTGCTGTTATCATTTTCAATTTCCAACTTCATATTGTCTTGATAAGCGCTGGAGTTGTTCATGATGGCGTGAAGATTGGACTTTTCACCGCAATAAGTCATTTTCACTTGGGCTCCATTCGTATACTTGTGAAAGGGCTGATCTCCTGACAATGAAAATTCTCCGTTGCATTGCGCTTTAGAAACGATGGCTGATGCAGTAAGAATGAGACTGAATATTAGTTTTTTCATGACATTTTGTTTTTACAATAATACAATAGACGCACAACATCGCCAAAAGTTGTACGATGTATTGCACTTTCCTTTTACATTTGGATTATGCTTAATAAAGGAATTGAAATCATTTGTGGTCTAGTTCTGATCGTTTCATCGGTTATGAATGCCCAAACACCTTGTCAGAATGGTATGGCTGGCGAATACCCTTGCTTGAATATGGATTTATTGGCCCACATGACCAACGCGGATATTGGTGGTTGTGACAACACCAATGACATTTGGGGTTGGGTGTCACCCATAACAGGAAAAGAGTATGCTTTGGTGGGCTGCAGCAATGGAACTGCTTTTGTGGATATTTCCAATCCCTCTCAGCCCATTTACTTGGGACTTTTGCCTTGTCACGATACACCCAGTCTCTGGAGGGATTTGGAAACATTGGGCAACTTTGTGTTTGTGGTAAGTGAATCCAGCAATCATGGTTTGCAGGTAATGAATCTTTTGCAATTGGATAACGTGGTTAATCCTCCTGTAAATTTTGCAGAGGATGCACATTATTCAGGTTTTGGACATTGCCATACTTTGAACATAGATCCGACAAGTCAATTGCTCTGTGCCATGGGAACAAACACCTTCAATGGTGGCCCTCATTTGTTGGATGTTTCCAATCCATTGAATCCGATTTTTGTTGGTGGATATGGCGAGTCAGGATATACGCACGATGGTTTCATCACCACCTACTCTGGTCCGGATCTTAATCATCAGGGTGAGGTCATTATTGCTTTGTGCAATGGTTACAATGGCTTTTTTGTTGTTAATGCAACAGATCCCAATGATGTGATTGTCCTGGATAATTTTATTTATCCAGAAACAGGATATACCCATCAGGGATGGTTTACCAAGGACAAACGTTATTTTTTAATCAATGATGAATTGGATGAAATGAATATCGGTAACAATACGCGAACCCACTTCTTTGATTTGAATGATTTGGACAATATGGTTTATTTGGGATTTCATGAAACCAATAATACTTCCATTGACCATAATCTTTATGCAGATGATCAATTCATTTATGAAAGCAATTACAGAAGTGGAGTTCGGGTTTTTGATGCTGTTCGTTCTAGTGACGCTGTGCTCAATGAAGTAGCCTTTTTTGATTTGGTTCCAGCGAACGACAACCCACAATTCAGTGGGACTTGGAGCAATTACCCCTACCTACCTTCAGGGATCAACTTGGCAACCAGCATGTATGATGGTTTTTTTATTACTCGGCCAACTTTTCTACAATGGTCCAACAGCAATTACAGTGTTTGTCAAGGGGGCGGATTTTCCGCTTACTTAGAAGTGAACACCAATTTGTTGTTTCCTTTGGCCCTTTCTTGGGAACTTCCTAATGGTTTTGCAGCCAATGGTATCAGTCAGATTACTCAAACAGGTGATTATTATTTTTATTTTGATACGCCAAGTGGTGTTGCTCCAGGCGAGTACGAGCTGACTTTAAACTTGACTGCTCAGAATGGCCAGGTATATACAAAAGTTTTGCGGGTTACCGTTCAATCTCAATCCGCACCAGGAGAAATCACTTTGATTGCTCCTGAATTGAATGCCAATTTGGACGGCAATCCAATTGCATTTGAATGGACCCCATCAACGGGTGCTAATTATTACATTTGGACCATGGCAACGGATGTGAATTTTTTACAGAACGTTCAGACCCAAAGCACCACCAATACCATTTTGTCTTTGAATGCAATGGAATCCGGGCAGCATTTTTGGAAGGTAGAGGCCATGAATGATTGCGGAACATCGCAAATCGAAGTGGGACAATTTGATTTGTTGTCAACTGGGGTAGACGTGATTTTTGCAGAAAGTTTTCAATTGTATCCCAATCCAGCCCAATCTATTATTTATTTTTCAGAAGAATTGAATTCGTTTCAGATTTTGGATTTAACGGGAAGAGTTGTATCGGTGCACAACGGAAATGCTGTTCAAGAAATTAACTTGCATTCGCTTTCCGATGGAATGTATTGGTTGCGTAGCAATGGCATAGTAAAGTCTTTTGAGGTGCGTCATTGATAATTTGGGTCATCCAAATATCTCCGAAGCCCTTCCCTACCCGCTTTGATAAATAACGCCTTTTCTTCTTTGGAGAGGCGTTTTACTTTTGGGCCAATTCCACAATCACTGATGCTCACCGTTCTTTCCCAATCAAATGGCGTTAAGATGAAACGATTCAGATTTTCTTTCATCAAATAGTAAACGGAGCCGACCAAATCTTTTGTGGAGTGAATGGAATAATAAGGTGGAAGTTTTGATTTGGTGCGGTCCACTTGGATTTGGTAATCACTGTCTATTCTGAATCCGATGGTTTTTTCGGGTTGCGTGTTGTACTGTGTGCTGTCATCGAAAACCCAAATCGGAAAATTGGAGAGAAAGCCCCCATCCAAAAGCACATGGTCTTGGTCCTTGAAATTCCTCACGTTTTGCGGGTGACCGTGATTGTCAATGATGAGTGGTTCGAAGTACAACGGAACAGCCATCGAGGCCCTGACCGCATCCACGATGCGCATCTGGGGATAGGTATGAACGCTGAAATATTCCACCTTCTGATGGTTCATGCAGGTTGCGGTAATGACCAAAGTTTTTAATTGAGCATGTTCTTTGGTTAGCGTTTCCAATTCTGCAAAAGTGATGTTGGCATTTCCCACTTTGGCCGCGATGCAATTCTCCATCCATCGGGTGAATTTTTTTCCTTTGTAGTAACCCATTCGTCGGAACAAACGGAGCGTACCGCCAATAAAGAAACCACCGCCGTCATTGAACTTGGCAAAGTTGGTGTTTCCGATCATTTCAAAAATTTCTTGCGGGGTGTATCCTACTGCCAACAATGTTGCTGTTATCGCACCAGAAGATGTGCCCGCAACACGTTGAATGGGCGCCAACATTTGACGCTGATCCAATTCCATCAAGGCACCGCAATAGGCCAAACCTCTGATGCCAGCCCCTTCAAAAACCAGATTTTCATAGTGAATGGAATCGGATGCTTTTTGTCCATGTCCTATGATAGACATGAAACCAGCGAATATGAAGATTAAATTTTTCATGCGTATTGAGTATGTCTTCCTTCTCTGCAAAAGGCCCAAAGGTGGATTCCCCACTCTTTCGCAAAATCGACGGCCAGTGAACTGGGTGCAGACACAGCTGCGATATTGCTGATTTTGGCTTTGAAGCATTTGGCAATGATTTCATAGGAAATTCGTCCACTCACCAAGAGCCACTCGGCCTTGTTCAATTGTTGCTTTAAAAACAAATCACCAATGCATTTGTCTACGGCATTGTGTCTACCGATGTCTTCATGGATGCTCAATAGATTTTGTTGGTCATCAAAAATGCCTGCCGCATGCAAACCACCCGATGCGTGGAATGCCTGTTGGTGCTTGAACATTGTTTCAAATCCGATGTCCAAAAACGGAGTATTTTCATTGTTCATGATTGGTTCTCCTTCTGGAACTTTCCAATCTGTTTTTCCACAAATTCCACAAGCGGAAATACTCATGAGTGAGCGTTTGTTTGAATTGGAATACGTCGTTGGATCTAATTGAAAGCGAATGCTGGATTCTGTTTCAGAAAGATTCAATTCATGTTCAATGGACGCCGAGCTTTTGTAAGACAGTATTCCTTCGGTAATGAGCAACCCCAGGGCCAATTCCAACTCTTTTCCTGGCGTTTGCATGGTTACTGTGAAGGGTTCATCATTGATTACAATGATTAAAGGTGACTCGACAACCAAAGCATCTTGCACGGTTATCGAGTCACCTTTTAAGGTTTTAATTCCTGGATAGGTTCTAATCATTCATTACTTTCCGTAGCGCTTCTCGGCCAATTCCAAAGCTTTGTGGAGGTTGACTACTTTTCCTGTTTTAGAAAGGCGGCCAAAAGTATTCCATCCGTCCAAAGTGTAATTGATGGACAATTGATGGTGCAAATAGCTCGCTCCGTTATCAATGCCTGACAATCCCCATTTGGCTTGAGATTGCGCACTCAACGACCAAGCTCTGTTGATGTTGTATTGCAAACCAATACCTGTATTGAGGGTCATTGTTTGGTCAAAATCACCAGCGCTGCGTGTTGTATATCCCAAACCCTGGATAGAAACAATATTGAAGTTTTTCTTGTTACCCAAAGCGGCCATGATGTATTGGGTGTTCAAATCAAAAGCACGGAATTGATTTTTTTCTGTGTTGGCCTTTCCATTCAAAGATGCTGCATTATACGAAGTGGCAGCAATAGAAATTTCCCATGACCATTGGTCATTGAACTCTTGATTCATTTTAAATTGAGAAGGAACAACGCCGTAACTCCAAGCATTATTGATGTCTAGAAGATCTTCGTATTTCTTTCCATCGTCATCAATGGCCGCAAAACCAATGCTGTATGTCCTTCTATGTTTGCTGAAAAGCAATCTTTTCAATCCAGTAGGCTTTTGCTCTTCTGTCAATTGAGGAAGGGCCAAACGACTGTAATCCACAGCCGAAGTAAGAATCAAATCTTTTACTTGAATCGCAGTCAATTGCGGATAATAAGACCATATAGCAGCAGCAACGCCAGCTGTGACAGGAGAAGCCATCGAAGTTCCGCTCATGGCTTCATAGCCTTTTCCGGGAACGGTGCTATAAATTTCTACGCCTGGAGCAAAAACATCTACTTTTTTGCGGCCAAAGTTTGAGAAATCAGCTTTTAATCCCGTTTCGTCAGGACCACTGGCTCCAATCTCCAACCAAGTAGAACATTTACCCCCTTTCTCATAAACCGCATTGGGGAAATTGTCTTTCACATCAATGTTCTTGTTGTCATTTCCGGCAGCATGAACCAAAAGAACTCCTTTAGACTCTGCGTACTTTACCGCCTCATCTACTCTTGATTTGAAGGGAGAGTATGCTTTTCCGAAACTCATGTTAATCACCTTTGCTCCGTTGTTTACTGCATAGAAAATAGCGTTAGCTACATCTTTGTCGCGCTCGTCTCCATCTGGAACGCAACGAATAATCATCAACTCAGCTCCGGGACATATTCCGTCCATTCCTTTGCCATCACGAGCAGCACCGACAATTCCTGCAACGTGGGTACCGTGATCGGCTGCAGGACCATCAATGTGGTTGTTGCCATATTTGGTTTCCGTTACATCTGCATAATTGTCCCCTACCAAATGACGGGTATCAAAATCCAAATTGTATCCGTTTTCCAAAGCTGATTTAACTTGATTTCCCCATTCAGGAATCAATTTATCAAAATCTCTTTCCATGCCTGCCAAAACCAATTGCTTGTAAATGGCTACTGAATCTTGTTTTCCATCAAATGAAGCTACCTCTTCCTTGGTGAAATCTGCACCAATGTTCTTTTTGAAAAAGTTCTTTGCACCGCTGTACATTTTAGCGAAAGCTTCAAACTCTAAAACTTGGTTTTTGGCATCTTGAATTCTGCTTTGAAAATCGCGTTCTAGTTTTTGGTAGTATTTGAATTCCTTTTCTTTTCCTTTGATCACTTCGCCATTGGGGAACATGGCCTTGTAGGTTTTGTAAACACGAATGAACTCCAAATTGTCTTTTTCTACATCACCGTTCTTTCCGCCAATGAAACTCCATCCATGCACATCATCGATGTAACCATTGTTGTCATCGTCCTTGCCGTTGTTGGCAATTTCCCCTTTGTTGGTCCACAATTTTGAGGTCAAATCAGGGTGGCTGGTTTCAGTTCCGCTGTCGATGATGGCCACCACTACGGGTGAAAAAGAACCATTGTTGGGCGAAAATTCTTTCAACGCTTTGGCAGCGCTGGTGCCGATGATTCCGTCGGATCCTGCATCAGCGTGCTGCCATTGTTTTTTAATGTCGGCATTTTGTGCTGAAGTCAGCGCTGCAATGCTCAAAGCAGAGATAGACAATAAGAGTTTCTTCATATCAAAATATTGAAATGCGAACTTAACCAAAAAGGGCTACCGATTGGAAAAGAAATTTCATTCACTACTCTGATGTTAACAACCTTTTTGAACAAATCACAACAGAAAGGAAGTTTCTCTTTTCTTTGAAAAAAAATGAAGAAGAAATGAGCTTCCCTACCGATTTGCAGATTGCACAGCAATGTCAGATGAAACACATCAATGAGATTGCACAACGTTTGAAAGTTTCCGTAGATGATTTGGAACACTACGGCAAGTACAAAGCCAAGTTGCCTTTGAACCTGATTGATGAAAAAAAGATACAACAAGCCAAGTTGATCTTGGTGAGCGCCATTACGCCTACTCCAGCAGGAGAGGGAAAAACCACGACCTCCATAGGATTGACAGAAGGCTTGAACAAAATTGGCAAGAACGCCACTGTTGTTTTAAGAGAGCCATCATTGGGCCCGGTGTTTGGAATCAAAGGTGGCGCTGCAGGCGGCGGATATGCGCAAGTGGTTCCAATGGAGGACATCAATTTGCATTTTACTGGAGATTTTGGTGCGATTGAAAAAGCCAACAATTTATTGGCCGCTTTGATTGACAACAATATCCAAAGTAAAACGCACAATTTGGGCATTGATCCACGCCAGGTTTATTGGAAGCGAGTCATGGATATGAATGATCGTTCATTGCGAAAGACCACCATTGGTCTGGGCGGAACAGGCAATGGTATTCCGAGAGAGGATGGATTCAATATTACCCCAGCATCTGAGGTGATGGCCATCTTGTGCATGAGTAAAAACATTGAAGATTTAAAGGATAAGTTGGGAAATATTTTTGTCGGATTCACTTATGATAAGAAGCCCATTTACGCAAGAGATTTAAAAGCACAAGGAGCGATGGCCATCCTACTAAAAGATGCCATCAAGCCCAATTTGGTTCAAACGCTTGAAGGCAATCCTGCGATTATTCATGGTGGACCCTTTGCCAATATTGCGCAAGGAACCAATACCATTATTGCCACAAAAATGGGATTAAGCTTGAGTGATTATGTGGTGACAGAGGCTGGATTTGGCGCTGATTTGGGAGCAGAGAAATTCATGAATATCAAGTGTGGTTATGGTGGACTAAAACCCCATGCCATTGTTTTGGTTGCAACCGTCAGGGCCTTAAGGCATCATGGTGGTGCACCGAAAGAAGAATACAATACCATGAGCATGGAGAGGGTTGGCAAGGGAATGGAAAATTTGGAGAAGCACATGGAGAATTGCATGCATTTCGGCATTACTCCGGTTGTGGCCATCAATCATTTTCCAACCGATAGTGAAGAAGAATTGCAATATGTCATTGACCGATGCGCAATGAAGGGTGTTAAAGCGGTTGTGGCAAGAGGATTTGCACAAGGTGGAGAGGGCATGAAAGATTTGGCTAGTGAAGTAGTTGCCGTTTTGGAATCTGGTCGCAACGATTTTGCTCCATTGTATGATTGGAATTCGCCAATCAAAGATAAGATTGAGAAAATAGCCAAGACCATTTATGGAGCTGACGGTGTTCAGTACACCAAGGAAGCAGAGTCTAATTTAAAGATGATTGAAAAATTGGGGTTGTCTTCTTTGCCCATTTGTATGGCAAAAACGCAGAAATCTTTTTCAGATGATGAGCGAAAAATTGGACGACCAAAAGGATTTGTGGTAACTGTGCGTGAATTTGAATTTGCTGTAGGTGCTGGATTCATCATTCCTATTTTGGGAGACATGATGCGCATGCCAGGTCTCCCTGCTATACCCGCTTCTGAGGGAATGGACATTGATGCCAATGGGGTGATTACGGGATTGAGTTAAAGACCCTCTCAGTTTTTAAATTGTATTAAAAGGTCACCTATGGGTGGCCTTTTTTAACGCCATATCCCTATCCAACCAGTAATGACTTCTTGTTTTTTTATGATGTAATCAATCTTCAAGCGATAAGAATACACGCCATTGGGCAAATAATACTCGCTTCCTTGTTTGTTTCCTTGCCAACGAAAATCCATGTCTGTTGTCTCATAAATTAATTCTCCCCATGCATTAAAAATGTTCAGTTCAATGCTTTCTGCATGATTGAATATTCCGAACCACGCATCATTAATGCCATCTTGATTGGGGCTAAAGGCATTGGGCAAATAACAGTATTCCTCGCAGTCTTCATCATATATATCAAAAGTGGCGGTATAATTACCGCAATCATTGGACAAGGTGATATAAAACTCACCTGATTCGCCGATGTAACGGTTGGAGGTGGTATCGCCATCCCACCATTCATAATGCCAGGCAGGATAGTCACTGGCGTCAAAGAGCAGTGAATCTCCGATGCAAATGGTGTGTTGTTCTTCGTGCCAGGGAATAAAGGGCAACTCATGGTATACTACACCAATCAAATCTTCTACAAAACACACCTCATCAAAGGTGGCTGTGTATGTCCCTTCATACTGAATATTGTAGGTATTGCTTGTGTTGATGCTGCTGTTCCAATGAACGGGAACGGGAGTAATCAACGTAAGCGATTGCCCTTGACAAAGGATGGTATCTGAACCAAGATCAATGACGGGAGGATCATGCACCTCAATCCATACGCTGTCTTCCATGGTGCAACCATTATAAGTGTAAATCGCACTCCAATATCCTTCACTGTCTGGGTGGCTTGAAGTTCCATATTCTCCATTTTCCCATGCCACAGGTTCAGTTGTATAATAAATCAAAGGAGAGTCACTGCATTCATTGGTATCTAATCCCAAATCCCAATTGGGCAACACAATTTCTTCAACCTCTACCTCATCGCTCAGGGAGCAACCATTGGCTGATGCAGTGACCGTGAATATACCTCCATTGCTGATCAAAAAGGAAGCTGTAGCTGGTCCACCACTCCATTGTATGGATTGATAATTACCTGTTGCTTCTAACAAATAGGTTTCACCTGGACAAATGGACACATCCTCACCTGCATCAATACTCAAATCAACTGGATTGTAATTAAAGTCAAAACTTCCCTGAAAGACATTTCCGCAGGCATCAGCAACACCGCCGAAATTTGAGCTAATGGAAAGGGTGTAGTTTCCAGCGGCCAAATTATTCACCAAAACAGAAATGACCACTTCATCATCTGCCAATCCGTTGTTGTTGTTAACAACGGCATTGGTAATGGGAATAGGTCCACCTGGTCCTTGCAGCGAAAAATCCTGCGTTTGAACAGTACCACTTTCAATGGGTTCGCTGAAAGTCGCAACAAGGAAATTTTGGTTGCATTCCGAAACAACATTAATGATGTCAGGTGAAAAATTGTCATATAATGCCGCAGTGCTTTGACCGAAGTTAATGCTGTATCCACTCGTGCTTTGGCTCCAATTCATGATGCATAGCGCATAGGTTTGACCTACACTGGCCACGATGTCTTGATTAAATGCAGGGCCATTGGTGTTTCCTGGGCCATTGCTGTTCCCTGTCCCACCATTGGCTGATGAAATTCCAGTTGGTCCATTACTGAAAAAGTCACCGTATGAATTGCAACTCACTTCAATGGCGGTGGAACCAATACCCGCGCATCCTGAATTGGTAATGTCAAACAAAACCCAATCATAATCGTCTGCATTGTCCATGGGATTGAGAACGAAACTTAGGCTTCCAGCTTGCTGCACAGTGAAGGTATACCACATGCTGGCGTATTCAGCAGCATTGCAACCGCCAACATACTCAGGGGTGCCAATGGTATTGCTGGAATTGTTTTCTTGGTAAAAATCATTGCATAAAGAAATGGCACTTCCGCAGTCGTTTTGCGAAAAGGTTTGCGCTGAGGCAAACAACATTATTGTTCCAAATAGGAATTTCTTCATGTCAAGGCTGAGGTCTAAATTAAACCTTTTCTTTATTATTGTACAATGAACAAGTTAAAAAAAGGGATTCTCATCATCGGTATAGGGCTTTTGACCCTGGTAGTTGCGGTCGCCATTTATCTGTGGCAAACCCGACCTCAATACAGTGGAGATATTCAAATCAGCGGATTAAGTGCACCTGTCCAAGTGGAGTTTGATGCCTATGGAATCCCGCACATAGAAGCAAAGAACAAATTGGATTTGATGCATGCATTGGGTTATTTGCATGCCCAAGATCGGTTGTTTCAGATGGAGTTAATGCGCCGGGTTGGAAGTGGAACTTTATCAGAAATTGTTGGCCATGATGGCTTGAAGGTGGATGTTCTATTTAGAACAATGGAACTCCCTCAATATGCAGAACAAAGCGCTGCGCGCATTCAGGACTCGACATCACTGCCCTATGTCCAAGAAATGAACGCCTACTTGGCTGGCTTGAATGCCTTTATTGATGAAGGTGCCACTCCTGTTGAATTTCATTTGATGGGCATACCTAAAAAACATTTTGAAATCAAAGACATGTTTTATATTTCTGGAGCATTGGCTTTCAATTTTAATCAAGGAAACAAGACTGAGCCTGTTATTGATTTCATCGCTAAGAATTACACTGAGCAACACCTCAAAGACATAGCGTTGTATCATGATTCAACGGAGTCCTATATACCCAGTAACAATTTCAGAGGGGTAATTGATGAGATGGAAATGCAGAGAAGACTGTTGGAGTCAATGTGGTCGCGAATGGATACCCACCTTCCCATTTATCCGCCTTTGGATGGTTCCAATGCATGGGCCATCAGCGGAAAGCACACCAAAAGTGGAAAGCCCATGTTTTGCAATGATACCCATATTGGATACATGATGCCACAGACTTGGTACGAGGCACATTTGAAGTGTCCCGAATTTGAATTGTATGGTCATTTTTTGGCAGGCGTTCCTTTTGCTTTGATTGGCCGAAATGAAAAATTGGCATGGGGTATTACCATGTTGCTGAATGATGACATGGACTATTTTTATGAGAAAACCACCGATGACAATAAAGGAGTTGTCATAGGAGACAAAGTATATCCGGTCAAACAATTTACAGAGGTCATTCATGTAAAAGGAGGATCTGATACAACCATCACAAGAATGTCTGGTCCACATGGCCCCATCATCAATACCGTAACACCTTTGTTGGCTGATAAAAATTGGATCAGTTGCCATTGGACTTATACCCAGAAAGACAACAACACATTTCGTGGCTTTTGGGGCATGAACCAGAGTCGAGACATGAAATCTTTTCAATCTGCCCTACCCTACATTCATGCACCTGGTATAAGTCTTAACTATGCTGATGCAGATGGGAACATCGCTTGGTGGGCAACAGCTTCATTGAAGGATCGGCTTTATCCTGATAATCCTTGGACCATCATGGATGGCAGTCAACCTCTAACATTTCCCATTCGTTACATTGATTTTAGATACAACCCGTCCAATATCAATCCTGAAAGTGGATTTATTTATTCCGCCAATGATTGGCCTCAACAGGTTAAAATGCCATGGCGACCGGCCTTTTGGTATCCGGGCTATTACAAGCCGCAATACAGGGCAGATCGCATCATGAAACTTCTTTCCGCTCAAGAAGAATGGAACAGTGAAAAAATGAAATCGGTATTGAATGATGTTACAAATGATGCCGATAAGGTGATGTGGTATGCCATGAAGAGTTTGGCTCCAAGTTCTGTACTTGAAAAATTGCAAACCGTAAATGAGAAATGGCAAGGAGAATACACACCATCATTGGTTACCCCCACCATCTATCAGACCTTGTTATACTATTATATGCGGATGGCCATGGAAGATGAATTGGGACCAAAGGCTTGGGAATTGTTTTGCACCAATCATCAATATCAAAGGGCATATGGACATCTACTTTGGCAAGAACATTCTCCCTGGTGGGATGATGTGCGTACACCACAATTGGAGAATCGAGCGATGATATTGGCCAAAGCATGGGAGAAGACTTGGTCAATTTTGACGAAGGAGTATGGTGAAAATCCAGCACTTTGGAAATGGGAAGAGTCTTGTCAATTAGAGATCGGACACCCCATAGGCAAAGTGGCGCTATTGGCACCTTTCTTCAATGGACCCAAGCATCCCGTTCATGGCAGCAATGAAACCATCCACCAAAGCGGGTTTCATCCCGATTCTTTGGGACATTTCAAAGTGCTCTTTGGATCACAAATGCGCATCATAGTGGATTTTGGGGATGCGCGAAATGGTTTGAGTGTTACGCCCAGTGGGCAAAGCGGACATTGGCTGAGTGAACACTACGACGATCAACATGATCTTTATGCAGATAGAGGATTTAGACAACAAGTCATGCAGCATCATTCTTTTGAGAATGGATCAACCTTGGTTATGCATCCGTAAATTATTTTTTTTCAATTAATTGATGATTTAGGTCTGTTTTGTAAAAACAAGGGCTATTTTTGCCAATCGCCCTTTTCGAATGAACGACATTGAATCCGTCATAGCAGAAACGCCCATTACTGAGAAAGTCTTATATGACTACCAGCAAGCTGCGCTCAATAAAATCTTTGATCGGATTCAAAAATTTCCTGTCAATTACAACTTGTGTTTCCAATTGCCGACTGGCGGAGGAAAGACCATCATCTTTTCTGAAATTGCCAAGCGCTACATACGAGAAACTGGAAAGAAGGTGATGATTCTTACCCACCGTGTTGAACTTTTGGGGCAAACTTCTCGCGTACTCAATGAATTTGGAGTCAAAAACAAAATCATTGTGAGTAAAGTCAAGGAATTGGATGAAGAAGAAAAGCATGATTGTTTTGTAGCCATGGTTGAAACGTTGAACAATCGCTTGAAAGATGAGCGCATGAAGTTTGACAATTTGGGTTTGGTGATTGTGGATGAGGCGCATTACAATTCTTTTCGGAAGTTGTTCAAATGGTTTGATGAGCCCATTATTTTGGGTGTTACCGCTACCCCACTCAGCTCCAATATCCTTTTGCCTTTGAACGAGAATTACAATGAGCTGATTGTTGGAGAGAGCATTTCCAGTTTGGTTGAACAAAAATATTTGGCCAAAGCCAATACATATTCCTACGATGTTAGTTTACATTCCTTGAAGTTGGGTATCAATGGTGATTACACGGTTTCATCTTCTGAGAAGTTGTATGGCAATATTTTCATGCAAGAGAAATTGTTGTATGCCTACGAGCAAATTGCCAAGGGAACCAAGACGTTGATCTTTAACAATGGAATCAACACCAGCAAACAGGTGTACATGATGTTTTTGGAGGCGGGTTATGATGTGCGGCATTTGGATAATACCCACAATGAGCAAGAACGAAGAGAAATTTTGGAATGGTTTCATACCAATCCCAGTGCCATCTTATCATCCGTATCTATATTGACAACAGGATTTGATGAGCCGACAGTGGAGACCATCATATTGAATCGCGCTACCAAGTCATTGACCTTGTACCATCAAATGATTGGTCGTGGTTCACGTTTGATACCTGGTAAAGAAGAATTCAATGTCATTGATTTGGGAAACAACGCAAAGCGCTTTGGTTTGTGGGATTCCTACATTGATTGGCAAGAAATTTTTGCCCATCCCAATGCCTATATAGAAAGCATTGTATCAGACGAGGTCATGGAGCGGGAGACCAAATATGAAATGACCCCTGAAGTAAGGGATCGTTTCAAAAATTCTCC
>JACCDK011164912.1_pt1 | contig 22739 bp, 20 predicted proteins | sample 7445871 | NCBI WGS metagenome assembly JACCDK01 (sample SAMN15323436, study PRJNA562643) | freshwater metagenome | isolation source: river surface water | place: USA:Blue River Watershed | collected 2017-08-15
ACGCAACAAATCAACATATTTGGGTTGTCCGTAGGGTGCCAATCCCATCACTTTGTATTCATCGCCATAGTAAGGAAATCCCAACAATTGGGTCATTGCTGTATAAAAAACACCTACAGAATGCGGGAAATCAATATCTTCCAATACCTCAATGTGTGTTCCTTTTCCATGTGCCAACATCGTTGTGGTGAAGTCGCCCGCACCATCGATGGATAAGATGGCTGCTTCCTCGTATGGAGAAGGATAAAATGCGGATGCCAAGTGACTGCGGTGGTGTTCTACATTTTGAATCTTCGCTTCCAAATCAGCAATGGAAACAGAGGCATCCACCTTCTGTAATTCACTCGCAATGCTACTGATCTTCTTTGCATTGGCGAAACGATTTACAGCGTATTTTAATACGTAAATCGGTGACTGAAGCATAAACGCTATTTTCTTATTAAACTTCGCCTTGGGATCACGACCAATACAGATGTAATCCACATCCTTCAGAGAAATCCCTGCTTCATTCAAACAAAAAGTTATTGCTTGAACCGGAAATCCAGCCCAATGTTTAGTACGCGTGAATCTCTCTTCTTCGGTAGCAGCAATAAGTTTGCTTTTCACGAGTAAGGCTGCCGAAGCATCAGCGTGGTAAGCATTGATTCCAAGTATGATCATATAGATGTGTTAATTAATAATATGCTAATATGTAATTGTTGGCACTTCGTAAGCGAAGATAGTTTTCCGCGTTAATAGGTCTAATAAAAACTAGTAAATGGTTAATGTGATATTTGGAATAGGTGAATTCAATTTGCTAATGTGGTAAGATGTTAATTTGCCAATGGGTTTCTGTTTTCTCCTCGTTTTATTCAAAGCTTCACAGTAAATAGCCAAGCACTAATGACACATGTCCAATTTTATCAATGCACTGAGCGTGCTTTTGTTTGCAAAAATCGAACTGAATCATGTTATCAACAAAACCTTTGAAAAAAGTAGACATTGTTAGCCCGAATATTTCCAATTTAGTCTGTTTAATTAGATAAATGAAGACTCGAAATCGGAAAATGCATTTATACAACGCTTGAAATCAATAAAATTTGCTTTCCATAAAAAACGATTAGGGCAGCCGTGAGTTGAGATGCAGTAATTTCCTTTGGTTTTCTTGAGAATCAAGAGTAAAGCGTTTCCTGGTTAAATAAACCAAAAAAGAATATAGTAAAATTCCTTTGGCAAGGTGGTTGATGGTAGTTTGCAACTCGCAATCTGGACGAACTGCGTAATTTAACAAAGGAAGTAAAAGTAGTACATAAAAGGGTGAAATCTTTGTCCAGCGTTCAACGAGTTTAAAAGTCAAAGAGAATATCAGTCCTAAAACAAATCCGAAAACATAAACTCCCCATGTACCAAATGCAACATAACCATCTGCAAAAATCCCAAGACCCATCGAAGTGTTTTCATTTATTACATGTCCCGAAAACTCATTGAAAATTTCCTTATCTCCAGATTTAATCTTATTAGGAGCTAAAAATCTAGGAAAAAGAGCCGCCTCAAGATATTTATTGACATTGGTTAAGCCTTGAAAGTTTTTGTTTCGATCCATATTCTCTACCGTACTTGCAAAAATCCAGGCTTGATTACCCCTATTTAGCGTAAATAAAATATTCTTCTCTCCAAATAATTGGTCAGACCCTGCCTTGCTGCTTCCTAGGTCAGCTACTGTAGATAAGCTAGCTTCTCGGCCGTCTTGCCATACTGCCTCTCGGTATTCAAATTTCACAGCTTGAATAAAGAGAATTAATATGATAATAGCTGCAACACCAAACAATTTTGTTCTAAACGATGGTTTAACTGCATAGATATAAAAGAGCCCAAAGAAAACAACCCACATTATAGCATCATGAAACATTCCCGATAGAAAACCAGAAGTCAATTCAAGAAGTACTACAAAGGCAGACCAATACCATTGTTTTTTATCAACAGAAAGTAAGGCAAATGAACCTACAAAACGCACCATAGCAAGGAGATAAAATAAAAATTCTAATTCACCCGGGAAAATACCATGGATAAATCTCAAAAATATACCCAATATGGTTATTCTTATTAAAAACACCTTATTTACTATTGCCGCCTCATTGACCTTGCTAAAATCAATTTTAAATAATTTGACAGGAAACAAATACATTCCTATGGTGAAAAATATAAAACCGGGCAAGGCCAAATTAAAATAAACATCGTATGGTGTTTTCATACTCTGTGTGACTTGATCTACCGGTAATTGATATGTAATTGCAGGAGCTAGTAAATAGTTCATTGCATATAGCACTAATGCCCATTCTCTGAAAACGAATTGTTCTGATGATTTAAAGAATATGCGAGAAATTAAAACTACAAATATACCTCCAATTATCGCTCCATACAAATCATTAAATTCAAGATACCCAAAAAAGAACCCTGCAATAAAAGAAAAAACATTCATTGAATATTTTTAATTACTTGTTTTATCAAATTTTGATAACAAAAATGATGAATGAAAAATTTGTTCTGATTTCTCATTTCATCAAGATTGAAATTCAAAAGCCAAGTTTCAAAATCCTTAAAATTAAATTGCTGAAAATTCAACACATAACCATTAGAAGAATTAATAAGATCAATGGCGCCTCCACATTTGTCAGATACAATTACTGGCGTACCAGATGCCAAGGCTTCATTTATTGACAAGCCCCAAGTTTCCCCTGGTCCAACTGAAGGTAATACAAAATAGCTAGCCAGACGATATAAAATAGGCATTACAGATTGATTTTGAAAATCAACATAGGAAACACGACTATCACCAAAAGAAGCTTTTTTAAGTTGATTTTCAAGAACGCCATTACCTACAATTATAAACTTGTACTGATTACCAATCAAAAGTTTAGCTAGTTGCAAAATAAAAAATGGGTTCTTTTTACTTTCAAGCTTACCTGCGAACAAAAAAACTGTATCTGTATCTTCAATATTTAACTTTCTTCTAAGAATCCCTAACTGAGTTTGATACTCATCTTTCTCTTCGGCAAATCGTTCGTTTTCTATAGCGTGTGGCCCATACACCATCTGAAAAGGTTTCAAGCCATGAGCAGTGTAGTAATTTTTATTATGAGTACCAACGTAAAAAACCTTATCCACATGCCTATATACCCAAGTAAGAAATAAACGACGTGCTATTTTGTAAATCGATAAGGTTTCAGCCTCATCTAATAAAGTTGAATCGCCTCTAAACCAAATAGATTTTTTACCTTTAAAATTGCGAAGTACTTTTAAGTGACTATAAAAAGACCATCCCCATACCCATACAACATCTGGTTCCCAATTGGTTATATCTTGAACTAAATTGGGTGTTATAATTCCAAAAAAATGATTCGAACCTGGTTTTTTGGCAATATTTTCGCAAAACATATATTTATAGCCATTTAACAAGGGAATATCCCAATCAATCACTCTATGAAAATCTGGATCATATTTAGGACCTTTTGACCCAATACCCCAAGTATAATATACCATTAAATCCAATGAAGACTCCTCAGACATTAATGCAAAGAGAGGTGCATTGTATTGAATGGGGTGGGAAGAAATTATTGCGATTTTACGTTTCAAGATTCTTTCATATATCCAATTTCAACAACTTATGAAATTTTATGACCGTTGAAAAGCTCACAGGATTTCTATTGGATAAACTTAATTTAAAAGTCCTGACAAAAAACAAACAACCGGAAAAATATTTTTTTAATATTCCATGCTGGTAGGAAAAAATTCCTAACCGAAAAAATCTATATGGAATAATAAAGAATAAAATGAATATTGGATAATATTTCAAAAGACTTGAAAAAGAATTACACACTTGAGAACGCCATTGATTGAATTCATCTCTCCCTTCTTTTGACTTTTCATGCCAAACCCTGATACCTGGATAAAAATACACGGTAAAACCTTGCTCCAACATCCTTAAACAAAGATCTTGTTCTTCGCCTCCATAATATCCAATAGTTTCAGCGTAAAAATTTGACTTTTCAATAGCACTAAATCTTAAGACACACCCACATCCAACAAATACTGCTTTTTCCACAGGAATTATATCTTTATATAAAGAAATAAAATTATCAGGACTAAAAATATCTAATGCTAAAGCACCTACATCTCTTTTTGATTCCATAAAATCTATAGATTTGGAGATAGCATTACTATCCATAAAATAAGCATCATCATCTAGCCAAACAAAATAATCATAAACAAAGCTAGTCATCAATCTATTCTTTGCTTCAACTATTGTAAGTTTAACATCACTTTTTATGTAATCAATTCGATCAAAAAATCCATGATGAATAATATTTTCATAACTCGAAGCGTTGTCAAAGACAGCAATTGAAAAGTTAGGATAATCTTGCTGAATAGAAGATTCTATGGCTTTTTCAAGTAGTCTTAGCCTATTAAATGTTACAATACCAATAAGAACTTTCGGTTTTTCCATAATATTACATACAAAGTGGATAAAAACAATGAAAATGAGTCAAAATTGAAATTTTTCAAATTGTAAAAAGCCTTCATAAAAAGTACAACCTGAAATTTGAAGATACTGTGTGATTTATTTTTCTTCAAAATCTCGAAAATTAATTTTCTATTTTTCTCAACTGAAATGTGCCTTTTGAACACTGTATATTTTGATTTCTTTTGAAACGAAGTATTGTGATTTAAAGAAATAGGGATCATTTTTATCTCATATCCTTTGAGAAATAAACTATGGCTCAAATAAAAGTCTTCAAGTTGATAATTTGTACAAAATATTCTTTCATCAAAAAATACTTCTTTCTTTTCAAATTGGTTAAAAATCATACACCCCCCTGGGATCCATTGTACTAAGTTCTCATCAGAGGAAAATAAAGGTGGAAAAGTTAGGCCAAAGGCTGTTTTCCCTTGAATATCACCATATGATTTAATTGTATACCCGAAAATCCATGAATAATACATGCACAGAACTGGATTCAACATGTAATCCGTGGCTATATAATGGCCCTCAATATACGGAGCAAAAATGGTTTTTTCCGGTGAGAATTCTAGTGATTCAAACAGAATTTTTGTCTTTTCGACATCAAAAACAATATCATCATCTAAGAAAATATAAGAGTTTGTATTTTCCCTTGAATTTTCTATTCCAATATTTCTTGAAATAGCGGCGTTCATTTTTTCATTATGAAGAATCTTTATCGAATCTTTCAAATGCTTTTCATAACCTAAATCATAAATATTATTGGTAACAATCACAACAAAAAGATCAAATTTTTCAAAATAGTTTAATTCTGAAATGATTTGAAGATTATTTAGCGTAACGTCACAAATTGATCTTGTTGGAATAACTAAAGTGACAATCTTTTTCAAGGCCAAAATTTTAAGGCATGGAACACTCTTTTTATGAATATTTTAAGTATTCCCTCATGTATTTTAACACCAGATTTTTTTACCAAGTTATCCAAATCTCTATTATCAGACTTTTTGATTAGACAGCTTTTATCCATAATTTTATCTTCCCAATTTTTATTTACATCCTGACTCCAATAGGCCTCGTGCCCCGACGCAATTGCAGCTAATCTTGCATCTAATCTTTTTTGTATTTGAAATGGATTCCGAAACTGATAGTGTGCGAATTTAATCAACTTAGTTGATGGCACACCAGGATGCAATGGAATAGAATCATTTTCTCTCCAAACCAACCCTGATCGATACTTAATAAATCTTTGTTCGCAAGTAGGAATTTTAAAATATTCAAATTGACTAAAATCAAATTTTTGATTCTTAAATTTTAAATTTTCTTCCGTGAATTGAAACTCTATATTTGCCCCGAATACTAAAGATATTGATTTTTTTAGCCCACTTAAAAATATTCGCGGGTCGTCAATATAAAATTCATCAGCATCCAATTTAAAACAAACCCAATCACCGTCTACTAATTCCTTTCTAAAATGCTCAAATACCTCTTGTCTCAGAGAATCTCGATAGGGCACATTTTCAGATTTATATGGTATAATAATATTATTGCTCAAGTCATTAACAATTTGCCACGTATTATCCGTACTCCCGTTATCCAGAACATAAATTTTATCACACCATTTCGAAGCATGCATCAAGTTTTCAGCTATAATATCTTCTTCATTTTTAACTAAGCTAATTGCATATATTTTCATCGTTATTTATTTTTGAGAAATTTATTAATATCAGGATTTTCATTTACTTCAACAATCTATATAACATTTTGAAAAATGAATAACTCTTGTCACAAACGTTTTTCAAGGTTGACAGATTTTATTAATTCGACTAGACTCTCTAGGTAAGATTCAACATTTCAAGTTTTGAAAACCGAGTATAATGAGTTGGTATCATCATCGCCAAATTAGTTAAAATTAATTATAGAAAAATGAAAATTTGTCATTTCAATTTAATCTGTCCAAAAAACTATTTACTCCAAAATTCATTTTCCTATACAAATATTTCTACAGTAATTGGAAATATTGCTTTTCAATCTCATCTGCGATTGTTTCCAGTGACTTGAACTTATTGTTTGAATTGTCATTAAAACCATTTCTAAGTTCATTGAACGCATTTATTAACTCTTGTTTGGAATTCCTTTTTACAATTTTTCCTTTTATACCTTCGTTCATAATAAGTTCTCTAATTCCTGGGACATCTGTTCCAATAACAAATAAACCATTATTCACAGCTTCAATGATAGAAAGTGGAGTCATTTCATAAGAAACTGAAGGCAAACATAATACATCGTAGTTTTGCAAAATTCTATCAGTTTCATTAAATTGAAATTCACCCATGTATTTAACATTTTTCTGATTGTATTCAATAACTTCAAGATCGCTTTGGGATCCATAAACATCAAGGTAAAAATAATGTTCATCAAGCTCTTTGAAGGCATCTAAAAGCACATCTAAACCCTTTAATTTAGAAAGTCTACCAGTATAAATTACCTTTAACGTATTGAATTTCTTTAATATCGGTTTTTGATCATGGCTCTCGAAATTCATTGGTTTGATAACTATCAGCTTCTTTGATTGGAAGCCATTTGTCAATAAAACATCGTTATAGTTTTCATTTATCGAAACAACAAGATCAAGGAAATATTTTAAAACAGAAATATTGATTTTTTTAAGAGTAATATTTAAGAAATGTGATACAAATTTGGATTTTTTGTTATACTCTCCCATCATATAACACTCAGCACATCTTTTAACAATTAACTTCCCATCACATATTTCATTTTTGGGATTAGTTAATTTTCCGTTAATACAGGTAAAATTTACTATGTGAGATGTAAAAACAACTTTTGTTTGAAAAACTTTACATACAATTATTAACCACAACAAGTAGGGTTCATAACAATGAAAATGAATGATATCAAAATTCTCCTTTCTTAAAAGTTTAATCCACTTAAATATTTGAGATGATGGAATAATTCCCCAACCAACAAGTCTGTTACTATTGGGATTAAAATTATTCAATACTATTTCTCTATAATTCGTCTCATGATTTTTTAAATTTATTACGTCATTTGATGGAAAAGCGATAGCAACATCATGACTCAAACTATGTCTATTAGAAATTTCAATGATATACTTTTCTGTACCACCTAAACTACCCCAACTAGTCCAAGGAAAAAAATGTAAAATTCTCATTGCCTACAATAGGTACTGAAAATATTACTTAACTTTTTATCTTTAATGCAAATGAAGTCTATTGTATCTGTTGAAAATTCACTTTCACATGGAGATAGTATGATACGAGTATGGCTCTTTAGAATCCCGAATATTTCGAACCCTAGAGATTTCATAAATTTAAAAATTTCAAATCTATCAATTGAATTCTCTAAAACTTCAATTATTACATTCAGATCATTGGACTTGAATAAATTTAAAGCACCCTTCAAAACATCGAATTCAAATCCCTCTACGTCAATTTTAACTAAAGAAACTTTTCGTAGAATATCTCTATCAAATAAAAAATCATCCAACCTTATCATCTTCATATCAATCGTTTTTAAGAAATCATTGTAATTTGCTGAATGGGATTTTGATAAACTACTTAGATAAGTATTTTTTGACAAATGAAATTCAACATTTTTAGATTCATTTCCTACCACACAATTAACAATCTCAATGTTTGTTAAAAAATTTTCTTTAATTAATCGCTTAGTAATTTCGATACAATTAATATTTGGTTCAAAAAGATAGCACTGCCTTCCCATAGCGGCATAATACAACGACCTTAAACCATAATTGGCTCCAATATCTAAATATAATCTATTAATCGGATAGTATTCATGAAGTAAAACCTCAATTTGCCTAATACCAAAATCATTCTTTTTGTAACTAAGTGGGAAGTGAAAAATAGTTCTATTCTCGCCCTGAAAGTAGGTGAAATTCAACAATTTATTTCCTAACCGAATATTCCATTTATAATTAAAATTAGGTGGCGAAATTAAAGGTTCGATTTTAGATATTAGAATGTTAGGTGAAATTTCGTACAGATAATTTAGTAATGTAAAAAGATATTTGTTTTTTGACAATAAATGTATTGATTTTCTAACTACTGTTTTAGTGAATATTTTCATATTTTAAATTATTTTGTAATTGATTAAACATTTTATTAAAAACTTAAATTTATTGTAGTATGACATTTCCAAGAAGTTATTTAAGTTGGATTCTCTCATGATTTGAAAAGTATGCAAATTATATTCATACAACATATTTCCAAAAAAAATATTAGACCATCTTTCAATAACTAATTTCTCATTAAAATGACGGCTTTGTGCATTCCAATTATAAAACTCGTTCATATACAAGTCAACTTTACGAAGAAATATCATTTCTCTATTCATTTTGAAATTCTCACCAAATACAGCATCATGGTAGATTTGATTTGACTCAAATCCACTAAATCCAATTTTTTTTAAATAGTTGTATTTGATTTGTTTAGAATTCGAGATTGACAAGTCCAATTTTTTAACTCCAATTCTATTTTCATGATTTCTATATCTTAACAATGGTGTGTGTATGTTCGCCCCATTCAAAACTAAAATTGCCCTTGTCCAAAGTTCATAATCTTGAGCAACTCCGAAATGCTCGTCATACAATAAATTATTATTAAAGAAATCCATTTTTCTAAAAAACATAGTGGGGTGTGCAAAAGGATTTCTAGATAACATTTCCAAGGAAATTTGATCATTTGTCAAGGGTAAATTAGATTTCTTACCCTCGAAGGAAATAATATTTGTGCCACAAAAAGAAATAGTTTTATATTGGTTCAGAAATGTAAGCTGAAGTTCAAATCTATTCGGTAATGACACATCATCCGCATCCATCCTTGCAATAAATTCACCATTTGAAAACTTCAATAATTTATTTAGATTTTTTGTCAAACCAATATTTTCAAGATTTTCAAATATTTTGATTCTCGAGTCAGAATAGGATCTCAGTATTTCCAAACTATCGTCAGTTGATTTATCATCAACAATTAAAAACTCGAAGTCTTTATAAGTCTGATTTAAAATGCTATTTACAGCCTCTCTTAAATAAAGTGCTGAATTGTAAACAGACATTATTACACTTATAGTTGGGCCTTTTTCCATAAAATAAATTGTTCTATACCTGCTGTGAAACTTGTAGTTGGATTATAACCAAGAAGTTTTTCTGATTTTGAAATATCAGCTAGTGTTACTGGTACATCTCCAACTTGTTCCGGGTGGTAATTAATAAGCGCTTTTTTTTGTAAAACCAATTCAATAGTATTTATCATTTCACTGAGTTTTATTGGATATGAATTTCCTAAATTGAAAACTTCATATCTTTTATCACCGTATATCATTGCCGCTTGTATTCCCTTTACAATATCTTTCACAAATGTATAGTCACGCTGAGTTGTTCCATCACCGAATAATGCGATCGGTTTGTTTTTTTGAATTAATGTCACGAATTTATTTATTGCTAAATCAGGTCTTTGACGTGGACCGAAAACAGTGAAAAATCGCAAACCTAAGAATTGAATGTCGTAAATTTCAGAATAGCATTTACCCATCAATTCTCCTGCTATTTTTGATGTTGCATAAGGGCTTATAGGCTTTAGATCAAGTATTTCTTCTGACCACGGGAATTGTGTACTAATACCATAAACACTACTTGATGAAGCAAAAATAAATTTACCAACCCCTTTTATTCTAGCTATTTCCAACATCGATTGTGTACCTAGAACATTTACTCTTTGATATTCAATTGGATTTTCTAAGCTAGGCCGAACACCAGCTTTTGCTGCCAAATGGATAATCAATTCATAATTATCGTCAAGTTCCTCCAAAAGATACTCAAAATCACATATATCTGCCTCTATAAGTCTGTAATTGTTATGTTTTAAATGGTCTTCAATGTTTTTTCTCTTCAAAGAATCATCATAAAACAAGTCAAAGTTATCTATGCACGTAACATGAAAATTAGGGTCCTCTAGAAGTGCATCTACTAGATGACTTCCAATAAAGCCTGCGCCTCCGGTTACTATTACTTTTTTCATACTATAAATTTGTGTTAAACCAAACCGCGAGGTTAATTAGTATCCAAGTCTGATAGTTCTTCTTGGCTACATATTTTTGAACTTCTGTAAAATCAATAAATTCATATAATTTGGAATTCGGATTTTTTAGGATATCAAGTGTAAGAGCTTCCACATCTTTAAAAGCAAGCCATCTATCCACGGGGGCTCCAAACCCTTGCTTTGCTCTTTGAGTTATTTCTTTTGGTAAATTTGGAAACGCCATTTTAGCAATAATTTTCTCTTGTGTTTTATTTAATTTTAGAGAATATGGAACAGAAATCAAAAACTCAGCTAATTCTAAATCTAGAAAAGGTGCTCTCAGTTCTAGGCTATTGGCCATTGACGCCCTATCAGTTTTAACAAGAATATCACCAGGCATATAATTCTCTATATCCATATTCATAGCATCAGTAACATTATTGATAAATTCAAAAGAGTACTTTTCTGGATTTTGGTTAGTTGAATTACAAAGTTTATTTAATTCTAAGTCATCAAAATATTTATTCTGTTGTTCGTGAACAGCTCTTACTTCATTTCCAAATTGTGAATAAATATTTTTTTGAATTTGGTATTCAGAAATAGTTTTGTGCCCAAGTTTTCTTGCCATTTTACCAAACAGAATAGATTTGTAAAATGGATTGCTTTTAATTGTGAAATGATCAAAACCTATCAATTTACGATACCAGAATTGATATCCCCCCATCAATTCATCACCCCCATCACCTGTTAAAATAACCTTCTGATGTTTTGCAGCTTCCTTAGAGATGAGATATGTTGGAATATTAGAAGAATCTGCAAAAGGCTCATCATAATAATTAGACATCTCTAAAATTAAATCAGCAATATCATTAGAATTTTGCTCTATTTCGGTATGTTTCGTTTGATACTTTTGCGCTACAACTTTAGCAAATGGTAATTCATTCAATTGATCATCAAAACCAAAAGAATACGTTGATAGGTTTTCCTTTAATTGACTAGCCACTGAAACGACCAAAGTTGAATCGAATCCACCGCTTAGAAAGGCTCCAAGAGGAGCATCCGAGACCAATTGCTTTTGAATGGCTTTTTCAAATAAATATTTGAACTGCTCTGTTCCTTCGTTTAACGAGATTTGATCATTTACTTTTGGTAAATCCCAATACCTTTTAACCTGTAAATCTGTACCGTCATAAGTCAAAAAATGAGCGGGTGGCAAAACATTAATATTTGAATAAATGGTTTTGGTTGGGTGGACATATAAATGTTTCAAATAATGCCTTAAACTTTCTTTCGAAATCTCAGGAACAATGAGACCACTTTTAATAATTGCCTTTATTTCTGATGAAAATATTATACCACCATCATCAAGTTTTGCATAATAAAACGGTTTTTCTCCAAATCGATCTCTGGCACAAAATAATTGTTTGTTTTTTTCGTCCCACATGGCAAAAGCAAACATTCCTGGAAGGTGTTGCAACATTTCTTTACCATGTTTAATGTACATAGCCAATAGCAGCTCAGTATCAGATTCAGTTTGAAATTCATATTCTTTGTAGTCTTGCCGTATTTCCTTAAATCCGTAAATCTCTCCATTGAAAACAACAGACAACCCTACATTTTTATCTTGCATTGGCTGATGACCTGAAATCAAATCTACTATACTCAAACGCACATGTCCAAATGTACATTTTTCAAGTACTTTCACCCTTTGATCATCAGGTCCGCGATGAATAATTGTCTTATTCATTTGGCCGACTTCAAATGCTAAGTTTGACCTCTGACTAAACACGATTCCATTAATCCCGCACATATACCTTTTTAAAAAAATTAATGTAACCGTCTAAACAAAAATCCATTTCAAATTTCCGAAAAGCGCTTTGACAGTTAGCCTTAAAATATGCGTATTGATTTTGATTAGTATAAAATTCCAACATTACCTTGGCTAATTCGTCAACAGACACTGCCCCTGTATTACTGTCAATTTCTAAGTAAATTCCACATGGTCCATTAACAGAATCAATCATCAATGGAATTTCTGCATTATTAGACGAAATAATAGGTAAATTATACGCCATAGCTTCTACTATAACATTGGGTAAAGCCTCGCCAGAAAAATAAGTAGGGAAAACGAAACAAGAAGCAATCTCATAATATGGTCTCGGATCGTCATAACCAGTAAAAACAATCTTATCAGATTTAAAGTTTGGTTTCAATTGTTGGAGAAATGGAGAATCTCCAACCAAGATTAATTTAATATTTCTTTCTGAAACGTTTGAAATTTTGTGAAAAGCTTTTAGGGTTTGCAACCAACCTTTAGATTCCTCACCTCTTGCAACCATGAGAAAAACAAATTCATCCTTATTTACTTCATATTCTTTCTTAGTTTGCTTATTTCTCGCATACGTCTTTTGATCTAATCCATTGTATATTTTGGAAGTAAGAATTGCGGGATTCCTCTCCAATAAATTTGGAATAATTGAGGATTTAGAATCATTTAGGTAGATGATTCCATCCAATTTTGCACTAAGCTTTTCTATAATATCATTGATTTCATAACCAACATCAACCAAGTATGGAGTATTAAACTCACCATGTGGACAAGAAACTATTCTGCAATTGGATAATTCTTGATTAGACAGAAAAATATCTGCCGCAATTAGATGACTATTAATTAATATATTGCCTTGAAACTGGTTTTTCACCTTCTTAAAAAGCCTTTTTAACAACCAATTTTTAAATCTTTCAAAAATTAATGTCAAGCCAATTCGAAAGGCTATTTTTTCAGTCAAGGATATACATAAATTATATTTTAATGCGTAAACATCTTCACCAATATTCTTATTTATGTATTCTATGTGATTTTTCGTTAATAAATCTAATGTCATAATTTTCACATTAAATTCATTTTCTTTCAATGCATTGTAAAGTCGAAATATAAAAACTTGCGCACCACCAATAACGTGTAGACCAGATGTTAAAATAAGTATGTTCATTGTAATTCCAATTCTAATCTTAAGTCTTCTGAAATATTTGACCAATTTAAAATTTCTTCCGCATTCAATCTTAACTTTATCGAGCGTTCTAGATTATCTTTACTTAAAATCTCCTTTAAACCTTCCGCGAATTTAACTGGGTCTTTTCCGAAAATAATTGTGGCAATATCATCATTTACATAATCCCGGACACCTCCAACATCCGATACCAAAATCGGAGTTCCACATGCCATCGCTTCATTTATTGCATTGTTTGCAGTAGAGTCTATTAAAGGCATAAAAAGCACAGAACTCTTTTGATATAATTCAAGTAGTTCTATTTCAGTAATAGAATCCAATAATTGAACATTTGAATACCTAGCTAGACGCAAAAGATTTTCTTTTCGATATGAAATAGGTACTACGCATATTAGATTAAAATCGAATTTATCCTTAATTAGAACTTCAATAGTATTTTCTAATAAATCAAAATCCCTTAGGTATTGACCAACAAATAATATCTGATTTTTATTTCTTTTTGTAATATCAATTGTGTTAAAAAAATCTAAATCTACTCCATGCCTAATTTGAATGACTTTTGAATTGGTTTTTTGATTAAAGTATAGTTTCTCGTTTGATGATAAGACTACGATACAAAAGATATCATTAAGTTGATTTATATTGATATTATAATACTTATACCATGAGACAGGTTGATGCAGAAACAAAACCATTTTTGATTTAACTTCTGTATTTTTGAGCAGCTCTAACGTCAATTGATCTTCGCCTGCTAATAAAATAAACTTACTAAACTTTGAGTTATTTCTCAAAATTGTGTGTGCTAAGAAATTTGTAATTTGATCATTAAATGGTGAAAAAAGTTTATTTGGATTATTTATTATTTGTAATTTAACTAGCAACCTATAGAAAAAGTAATTAATTTTTCTAACATTTTTTTTACTGGTCTCTATAGTTCTTCTTTTATTATTCTTAGTCATTTCTTTTCCAATAGATTCAAAGCCACTCACCCTAGAAAAGTGCGACCAATGCGTTTTGTAAAGTAATATTTTGGAAATATGATTTTTCATTAACTAAGTAATATTGATTCAATTAATATTTAATGTTTTATCAGACTTTTAACTTTAATTAAAAAAAACAACAATAAATATACTGGTTTACGGTGAAATGGTACAAAAAAGAAAATTAATCGGTATTTTGACCAAGAAACATGGATATTTGAATATGCTAATAGTTCCATTAATCCAAAGTGATTTAATCGTTTTAAAAAATGTAAACCAACGTTTTTCAATTCCATTTTATTATTATAGGAACCATGTTTTTGGGAATAATTTAATATCTCTATGAAACTAAAAATTATGTTAATTGAATCTTTTTTCCAAGAGAAGGATTCATGACTTTCAAATGTGTTTCCCAAATATGGAGTACCTATAAAAATATATTGTTCATTCAGTATTGCCATAACTTGATAATAAAGATGTGGAAATCCATTGCTAATCTGTTTCGGAGAAAGATTCCAATCTATAACTTGCTTAGAATAAATACAATTTCCCAACCATCCACATTCAATAATAAAATCATTGAAATAAGTTTGTTTATTAAAATTATAACTCACATCAACTGCAGTACTATGAATTTTTTTTGAATTCATTTTGAAGTAATTAAACAATATGATTTTAGAATTAGCTTCGCTAAGTTGGATAAATATTTCTTTGAAAAATAATCGACTTATAATTTCATCATCATCACCCACTACCAGAAGAAAATCACCTTCACATTTTTCAAAGCATTGTATAATATTTCTAATTATACCTATATTTCCATTATTCTTAACATATTGCAATTTAAAAGATTCATTTTTGTTCAAATCTTTTAAATTCATCTCACCGTTGTCGTAAATTTTAATTAAAACATTCAGTCCAATCGGAATTTCACATTTATATATTGATGATAATAGCTTGTTTAACAGGGGTTGCCTGTTAAATGTAGGAACAGCAATTTCTAGATTGATCATAATTCTCTTTTGTATTTAATTAAAGGGGACCTATTCTTGTTTTTTTACCTTACACTAAAATATTTCCATATTAGAAGTGATTATTTTTATTAAGTTTTTACTCAATCACTTTTTTTTGGCGAAAAAGAAAATAATTAACATTTTAAATTATCGTAAACTACGATATCTTTTTGATATTTTTAATTAGATATTACCCAAAGTTTATTTCTCAAATATTTACTTTAATAACCACTTCATTTTTTTCTCGGTTGTTAGGTTAGAATTGCAATTTCAAAAACCATACTAAAAAGAACTATTATTCGTTAATCAAGTTGTGGAATTATCCTCATTAATTCATCCTCTCTATACGGTAATTTACCAAAATTTAGTTTGCCTTTTGCCCCGAACTTTTTCCACCAAAATTCTACAAATTCCTTTATTTTCATAGGATTACCAGAGCCAAGGTTTTTAACTTTGAATCCAATAACATTATTTACAAAATCAATTTCGTTAATAATAATCGGGACTAATTCATGAACATTCAAGAAATCTCTTATCTGTTCGCCAAATGTTAAATCAAAATCACTCTCATTCTCAACTTTATTCAATAATGTTGGCCACAATCTTGTTTCTAACTCACCATCACCGTAAATATGAAAAAGCCGAAGATATAAAATTGAATGTGTTATGTCTGAGAATTCAGAATTCAACCAATTGTAAAACATGACTTTAGATATTGCATAACTATTTATTGGTTTAAGTTTTGCACTCGTAGGTATGTAATCGAATTCTTTGGAAGATAGCCCGTACTCAAAACATGATCCAAAAACTAGATATTTCTTTACCCCACATTTTTTTGCTAACTCGAATAAATGCCTAGGTTGGGTGTAGTTGTATTTAATACAACTATCTAAATTATCGTATGGTGGATTTGCAGAATAGGCTGCCAAATGAATGATTAAATCAATATCTCTCAAGTCACTCTCTTTTATATTTGGATAACTACCAGATAAAATTTTTATTTTATCTGATAATTCTCCTTGATAAGTTTTATTGTTAATGACTAAAAATATTCTAAAATTAAATTTCAATAATTCTTTAATTAAATTAGAACCAATGAATCCAGTCCCTCCTGTTATAAGTACATTCATAGAAATGGAGTGTTAAAATCTTTGAAATTTTGAAATTTTTGATCTCTTTCCGAAATTATTGGATTTACTACAGCCCAATCAAAACCAAAACCATCCCAATGAATTCCCTTATCATGTAGTGAATTGTATTCACTTGAAACTAAATAATTTAGTATTGTATTATCCGTTTTAGAAAGAAATCCATGTGCTAAACCAGGTGATAACAAAATTGAAAAATCCGATTTAGAATTCATTTCAAAATTTGTCACCTGACCATAAGAACTGCCTTGTCTAATATCAATGATTACGTCCAATATTTCACCTTGAATTAATGTAATCAATTTCCAATGATCATGTGGAGGGCTTTGAAAGTGCATTCCCCTTATAACATTGGCATTAGATTTTGAGTAATAACATTCATTAAATTGTTTGTTAGCCATTATTTCTTCAATCAAGGAACCTTTAAAATATTTACAGAAACCGCCCCGAATATCATTTTGAAATTTATTTTCTACCTGAAATATCCCATTATTTACCTCGATAATTTTCATTGATGTATTTTTTAATTATAGTTAATATATAATTGAAATGTAACTCATCAAGTCCTGGCCAAACACCCAACCAAAAAGAATGATTCATAATGATATCACAATTTTTCAAGTCTCCAACAATGCGATGTTCAATATCGCGGTAAGCCGGCTGTTTTAATAAGTTTCCGCCAAAAAAGAGGCGTGTTCCAATTTTATTTGCTTCCAAAAATTGGACTAATTCGTTGCGGTCAATTTTACTTTCCGGACGCACAGTTAACATAAACCCAAACCAAGATGGATTGGAATTAAGAGTAGCCTCTGGCAAAATGAAATGCTCTTCGAGGGGTTTCATTAAATTGTATAGCAATTTATGATTTTCACGACGCTTCTCAACGAAACGGTCAGCCTTGCGGAGTTGATTTAGTCCGATTGCGGCTTGAGTATCCGTGACCTTTAAATTAAAACCGATATGGCTATAGGTATACTTATGATCATAACCGCAAGGTAAATCACCTAATTGCCAACCAAAACGTTTACGGCAAGTATTGTCTTTTCCTGGTTCACAATAACAGTCACGACCCCAATCCCTAAAACTCCAAACAGCACGAAGTAATTGAATATTATTGACCAAAACTGCGCCTCCCTCACCCATGGTAATATGGTGGGCCGGGTAAAACGAAACCGTAGCTAAATCTCCAAAAGTACCAGTCTTTTGTCCATTGTAGGTTGCGCCCAAAGAATCGCAATCATCTTCGATTAACCATAAATTGTATTTTTTGGCTATGGCTGAAACGGCCTCTACATTGAATGGATTACCCAAAGCATGCGCAATCATAATTGCTTTTGTTTTTGGACTAATTGCTTCTTCCAACTTTGTCACATCAATATTATAAGTTGGGATATCTACATCAAGAAATACAGGTATACAGCCAAACTGAATCATTGGATTCACTGTTGTTGGAAATCCGGCTGCCACAGTAATGACTTCATCACCCGGTTTTACAGCGCGTTCTCCAAGACTTGGACTTGTTAATGCATAAAAGGCTACAAGATTTGCAGATGAACCGGAATTAACTAATACTGCCGCTTTGCTCCCAAAATAAGCTGCGAAATCACGTTCGAAATCTTTGGCATATCTTCCGGTTGTTAACCATGCATCCAAGGTTGCATCGACACCATGTAAAATATCATCGACATCAAGCACTTTTCCTGTAACAGGAATATAGTTTTCACCTGGAATAATTTGTTGGTGTATGTTCTTTGAAATCACTTCACATAGCTGATTTCGCAAGTCATCAGAAGCGATGTTTTTATAATTGAATTTACTCATGTTCTAAAAATTCATTAATATCTTTTTGTACTAAATTAACTGCACTTTCACCTTCTAAAAAGGCCTTATACCAATTGGTAGTTTTTTCTATTGCTTTTTTCGTAGACCAAATTGGATGCCAATTAAGGTATGACATTGATTTAGAAATATCCAAACGAAGTTGGCCCGCCTCATGAGGTTGTTGGTCTTTATTCATTTGAATGGAACCTTTCTGAAACACTTCTATGGCTTGTTGACATACTTCCAATACTGTTTTGGAGTCGTGATTGTAAGGTCCAAAGTTCCAAGCTTCATTGAATTTATGTGATTCTTGTTCCATATTAACAGCCAATATAAGGTACCCGAAAAGAGGGTCAAGGACATGTTGCCATGGCCTTACGGCAGTAGGGTTTCTTAATTCAATTGGCAGATTGTTACTGATACTATTCACCAAGTCCGGAAATAAGCGATCTTCTGACCAATCTCCACCACCAATTACATTTCCTGCACGCACAGATGCAATAGAAATATTGGAGTTTTTGAAAAAGGAATTTCGGTAAGAATCGATGACAATTTCAGCGGCAGCTTTACTTGCACTATATGGATCATAGCCACCTAAACGGTCATTTTCTCGGTATGGGAATTCCCATTCGTAATTATGATATACCTTGTCAGTTGTGATGCAAATGACGAAACATTTTTTATTCAAAACCTTGCATGCTTCCAATACGTTGGCCGTTCCCATTACATTTGTTGCAAATGTTTCAAGTGGCTGTTTATATGAATAACGTACTAGTGGTTGCGCCGCCATATGAAAAATAAAGTCAGGTTGTGCATCGTCAATAGTCTGTTTCACAGCCTCTGCGTTATTGATATCGGCAATAATTGTATGGCATTTACCATTTAAATCAAGCAAATCATACAAAGATGGATTCGTTTTTGGTGCAAGCGCCAAACCAGTAACTTTTGCCCCAACATGATTCATCAAAAAAGTAAGCCAAGAACCTTTGAAGCCAGTATGACCTATAATCAGAACGTTTTTACCGTTGAAATGATTTAAGATATTTCTCATTTCCATGTTTTCCAAGGTGCGTTTCCTGATTCCCAAGCTTGTTCTAATTCTTGTTTGTCACGTAGCGTATCCATTGGTTTCCAAAACCCAATGTGCTTGTAAGCCTGTAATTGACCTTGCTGAGCAATTTGTTCCATTGGTTCTCTTTCCCAAATCTCAGTATCTGAATGCAAATAATTAAAAATCTCAGGTTCACAAACAAAAAAACCACCATTTATCCAGGATCCATCGCCTTTTGGTTTCTCCATAAATGAATTCACTTGATTTGACTCGTTTAGGTTCAATGCCCCAAAACGACCTGAAGGTTGAACCGCAGTTACTGTAACCAATTTTTTATTTTCCTTGTGGCACTTGACAAGTTCACCTACATCAACATTGCCAACACCGTCCCCATAGGTTAACAAAAACGGTTCGTTGCCAACATACTTCTGAATTCGTTTAATTCTTCCACCTGTCATGCTTTCTTTTCCGGTATCAACTAAAGTCACTTTCCAAGGTTCCGCTTGTGAGTGATGCGTTACTATCGAATTGCTCGTTAAATCAATCGTAATATCCGACTGATGCATAAAGTAATTAGCAAAATATTCTTTGATCATGTATCCTTTGTATCCAAGGCAAATAACAAAATCATTATATCCATATGATGAATATATTTTCATGATATGCCACAAAATAGGTTTATCACCGATATCAACCATTGGTTTTGGACGTAGGTGCGTTTCCTCACTTAAACGCGTACCAAAACCACCTGCTAAAATAATAACTTTCATAAAATTTCTAAATTTTTAAATACACTGTTGCCCCAAGATTCTACATTCCATACAGGCAAAACTTCACCACCACTTTTAGGTAGAATTTTCACTTTAAGAACTTGATCAACGCTATAAAAGTCTTTAGAATATGACAGATAGTCCCCAATCCCTATCCAAATAGTAAAATAATAATCACCTGGTGCGAAATTTAGTTCATTTATTGTCAGACTGACACATTTTGATTCGTTGGCTTCTATTTCGATTATCGGTTTTGAAAACCAAGTTCCAACAGGCTTATCTTCCAAATTCATTATTCTCATTCCAACAGCAATACCTTCATATTTTTTACCGCTTCGTTCTGAAAAAATCAATTCAAAGGACAATGGATCACCCTCATTGAATATTGAAGAATCGTTGTTTAATACTCGAATTTCATCAATCTCCAATTCACCTAATAAATGTGGTGCTTTAAAAACTGACCAATTTGTTGAATTATAAATTAGGGGGTATGTTAACTCCGTACTCCTAGCATTATATTTGAGAATGACGTCATTTGTATTAGAAAATGAGGTTAATGCCCCGCTTTCAAGTAAAATAGATTTAGAGGTCAACTCTCGAACAGCATCCATATTGTGGCTCACAAACAATACCGTCCTCCCTTCACCTGTACTTACCTCACCCATTTTGCCTAAGCATTTCTTCTGGAATTCTGCATCACCAACTGCCAGCACTTCATCTACGATCAATATTTCTGATTCTAAGTGTGCGGCAACAGCAAAGGCCAAACGCACATACATACCTGAAGAGTAACGCTTCACCGGTGTATCAATGTAACGCTCCACACCAGAGAAGTCGATGATTTCATCTAGTTTGCGGTCAATTTCTCGCTTGCGCATACCGAGGATGGCACCGTTTAGGTAGATGTTTTCACGGCCAGTGAGCTCTGGGTGAAAACCGGTCCCAACCTCTAATAAAGAAGCGACGCGGCCTTTGATGTTGATTTTTCCAGTGGTTGGAGTAGTTACTCTAGAAAGTATTTTCAACAAAGTACTTTTGCCAGCACCATTGCGGCCAATTATGCCCACAGCGTCACCTTGGTTGATTTCGAAGTTTATATCGCGAAGAGAATAGACAACATCAGAAGTTCCCTTGTTGGCGCGGTCGTTAGCTTCGCCTATTTTGAGAAATGGATCTTCGTGTTTGAGCACTTTGGTCCTAAACCAGCGCTCCATATCTCGTGATATGGTACCGGTTCCAATCTCACCCAGCCGATAAATCTTGGAAAGGTTTTCTACTTTGATGGCGGTGTTGCTCATATTTAAACAGTATCCACGAAGGTTTTCTCCGTCTTGTTAAAAACAATGACTCCCAAAACTAGTGAAACAAGGGTAAAAATAACTGAATAACCAAATGTATTGATTGTAAACTCACCTTGACCTAGAAAACCAAAACGAAACGCTTCAATGATGCCCGTCATTGGATTGAGTTCGATGAGCCATTTGTATTTTGCCGGTGCCGCACTGAGTGGATAAATCACAGTGGTAGCGTACATCATCAGTTGTACACCAAAGGTAATCAAGAATGCCAAATCTCGGTATTTAGTGGTCATTGCTGTAATAATTAGCCCGAGCCCAAGTCCAAGTAGCGCCATCATCAATACCAGTAATGGAAAGAGCAATACATACACATTCATGTGAAACTCTGCACCTATCTCGTTTGAAACGAGATAATATACCATCATCACAAAGAACAATAGCATTTGTACGCCAAAACGCACCAAATTACTCACCACAATGCTCAATGGCATAATCAAACGGGGAAAATACACCTTACCAAAGATATTGGCATTATCCCTGAATACGGTCGATGTCTTGGTCAAGCAATCCGCAAAGTAATTCCAGGCTGTAATTCCCGCCATGTAAAACAAGGGCTGTGGCAGTCCGTCGGTACTCAAACCGGCCAGATTGCCAAAAATAAAAGTAAAGATGATGGTGGTAAACAAGGGCTGTATAAAGAACCACAAAGGTCCAAGGATGGTCTGTTTGTAGAACGACACAAAATCCCTTTTCACCAGCAACCACAACAAATCGCGATAGCGCCAAACATCTTTGAGATGCAATTCAAACATGGAGTTCTGCGGTTCTATGACCAAATCCCATTCCGAACTGACTTCCAATACTTCTTTACTCATCTATTTATTTGGGTATTAATACACATTCTTGTTATTGGATTTTTTGCCACCAAACTTTTTTAGGTCGGCTAGTGGCGCTAGCAATGGGGCTAGCAATAAAGACAACACCTTCAAAATCACATTGGGTTTTTTCTGTGTCTCGCCATAGTAGCCATAACCGTAACCATAGCTTCCGTAGCCGTAGCCGTAGCCGTAGCCGT
>JACCDK010037615.1_pt1 | contig 22712 bp, 27 predicted proteins | sample 7445871 | NCBI WGS metagenome assembly JACCDK01 (sample SAMN15323436, study PRJNA562643) | freshwater metagenome | isolation source: river surface water | place: USA:Blue River Watershed | collected 2017-08-15
AAAGAAGCCGTTCTTGGCGCTAATGTATGCCTTACTTCTTCTACTAAAATTATAGATGTTACCGGAAGCGAACCGAAAGAATATAAAGGATATGTTCCGGCGCGTTCGGTAGTCATCCCTGGTAGTTATACTAAAAAATTTGAGGCAGGAGAGTTTCAAGTACCTTGCGCATTAATCATTGGTCAACGCAAACCATCAACCGATTTAAAGACTTCTCTAAATGATGCTTTGAGAGAATATGATGTAGCTGTTTAATTGCAAACTATGAAAGTACTTGTAATACAAAAAAAACGAATTGGTGATGTACTAACTAGTACGATAATCTTTGAGGCTTTAAAAGAAAAATTCCCTGAATCTGAGTTACATTATCTAATCTATGAAAATGCGGTTGATGTTGTAAAAAACAATCCGTTTATTGACAAAATCGTCTTACTGGACAATAAAGCCCGTAAAAGTAAATTTGAATTTGTAAAGTTTTTATTTTCAATACGAAAAGAAAAATACGATGTGGTAATTGATGCCTATGGCAAACCAAACAGTGTGCTTATTGGCTGGTTTTCGGGAGCTAAAAAAACAATTACTTTCTACAAAAATTACGCTAAATTATTATATACGGACACTATTTATAGAACTGAAAAATCATTTTCTTCAGCCACAAGAGCAATAGAACATCGAATGCAATTGCTTGAACCTTTAGAAATTCGATTCAAAGAAATTGCTCCCAAAATTATTATTACAAATGAGGAACTGGAAGCTGCAAAAGCAGATTTGATTCGTTCCAACATCAATCCTTCAAAGCCCATAATAATGATAAGTGCTGTGGGAAGTAATGCTTTAAAAACCTACAAAACCGATTATTTAGCTGAAGTATTAAATGAAATTTGTAACCATAAAGAAGTTCAAATTCTCTTTAATTACCTTCCCTTTCAAAAAGAAATTGCTTTAGAGATTTATAACACCTGTAATGAAAATACTAAAAAAAGTATATTCATAGATTACTACAAAGAAAACTTAAGAGAGTTCTTAGCCATAACAAAACTTTGTGATGCTTTAATTGGTAACGAAGGTGGTGCTACAAACATGGCAAAAGCGCTTTCGGTTCCAACTTTTACCCTGTTTTCACCTACAGTTCCTAAAGAAGATTGGAATATGTTTGAAAATGACACTACAAATATTTCAGTCCACATAAATGACTATGAAATAATTAAGAAGATTACTTTTAATGAGGAAGAAACTTCACAATCCTATTTAAAATTCAAGCCCCACTTATTTAAAGACAAACTAATTAAGTTTATTAATTATAATATTAGATCATAATGCGCATAGGATTCGATGGCAAGCGGTTCTTTCATAACAATACTGGGCTAGGAAATTATTCTAGAAGCCTAGTAAAAGTGCTGTCTGACAACTTTCCTAAAAATGACTACTTACTATACAATCCAAAAAAAAGCAGTAAATACAACTTAGAAAACTACAATAATTCTGTTACTGAGGTCTTACCTACTTCTTCTTTTACAAAAAAATTAAGTTCACTTTGGCGATTATACTTTGTATCAAAAGATATTAAAAAAAACAAAGTAGAATTATTTCATGGTTTGTCGGGTGAAATACCTTTAGGCTTACCTAAAAATATTAAAAAGGTGGTTACCATTCATGATTTAATATTTGTGAGATATCCAAATTTATATTCTTTTTTTGATCGAAAAATTCACTTCTTTAAATTTAAATATGCAGCCAAAAAATCGGATGTAGTTGTAGCAATAAGTGAGCAAACCAAAAAGGACATTGTTTCTTTTTTAGGAATAAATGAAAATAAAATTAAAGTAATTTACCAAGGCTGCCATACTGTTTTCAAACAAGAATATTCTGAAAATCAAATTGAAAATACAATAAAAAAACACAACTTACCTGAAGAATACATTTTGAATGTTGGAACCATTGAAAAAAGAAAAAACCTTCTTGTAATTTTAAAATCAATAACAAACACTCCTAAAAATCTGGTTGTAATTGGAAAAAAAACAGCTTATTTCGATGAAGTTTGGGATTATATAGTTGCCAATAACTTTGAAAAACAAGTGATTTTTTTAAAGGATTTATCACTTGAAGAATTAGCCATTATTTATCAAAAAGCAACTTTATTTGTTTATCCATCAATTTTTGAAGGATTCGGGATTCCAATTATTGAAGCGCTTTACTCAAAAACTCCCGTAATCACTTCAACGGGCAGTTGCTTTTCTGAAGCTGGAGGAAGTCATTCTTTGTATATAAATCCAGAAAACAGTGACGAATTAAGAACCGCAATCGACCTAGTTTGGGACAATACTTCAAAACGCATAGAGATGCAAGAAAAGGGATTTGAATTTGTACAAAAATTCAATGATTCAACTATCGCAAAAAACTGGCAAGAACTATATAAATCGTTACTTTAGATTTTTTCGCTCCTTTTGAATTTGATATAGATTGGCATATTTTATATATGAAAAATAGCCTTGGGTTAACGAAATTGTTAATCCGTCAATTCCATTGATTATACCTTTTTTGAAGAAATAACAACGAATAAATGAAACCAGTCCGTTCAATACCGGTTTGAAACTGTTTATTCTTTTTCCAGCGTCATACAATTGCTCGGCATTCCATTGTGCATATTGATTTTTCTTTGCTATAATTTGAAAAAAAGAATTGCTGCCGTAATGTAAAATATGGGTTTTTAACTTTTTTATGTTTGTTGCAATAATTTTTTGATGGACCTTATCTTCAGAAGGTGTAGCTGTTTTTTTGTTAAAAAAACGAATCTTATAATCAGGGTACCATCCTGCAAAATCAATAACTTTATCTTGTAGAAAATTCTTAACCCGAAAACTATAGGCATCGTAAGGCGCATCAAAAAAAGAAGCCTTTTTTATAAACTCAATGGAATCGGTATCTAAATATTCATCGGCATCCAAATTCAAAATCCAATCGTTTTTACAAAATGGAACTCCATGAATTCGTTGTGGTCCGTCTCCTAAGAAAGGTTGAATGATTACTGTGGCTCCTTTTTCTTTAGCAATTGCAACCGTTTCATCCTTACTATTTGAATCTACAACAATCACTTCATCACAAACTTCAAAAAGTGCATCGATGCATTTACCGATATTTTTTTCTTCATTATAAGTAATAACCAAAGCACTGATATTCATTTGCAGCTAATTTTTTACAAATATAAACTTTAATAAAATATTTTAAAAAAAAAAGAAAAAGTAAACGAAATGGTTAGTATTATTTATATTTTTGCTCTCTTAATACAATTTTCAAATTTGATGAGTCAATCTCAAAAAAACAAAATTACTGGATTAATAATAACTTTTAATGAAGAAAGAAACATTGAAGAAGTTATTAATAATTTAGATTTTGTAGACGAATTAATTATTGTTGACTCTTACAGCACTGATAAAACTGTTGAATTAATTAACAAGTACCCAAACGTAAAGTTAGTTCAGAATAAATTTGAAAATTACACTTCTCAAAGAAACATAGCATTAGAACATGCCAATTACAATTGGATACTATTTATTGATGCCGATGAGCGCGTTTCAAATAAATTAAAAAGTGAAATTTTAGAAACTGTAAATAGCGAGACTACTCATTCTGCTTTTTATTTTTATAGAAAATTCATGTTTCAAGGGAAACACCTTCGTTTTAGCGGATGGCAAACCGATAAAAATATTCGATTATTTCTTAAAGATAAAGCCGAATATGTTAGCACCAAATTGGTTCATGAAAAATTAATCATCAATGGAACTGTTGGAAAACTAAAACATAAGTTGATACACCATTCATATACCGATTATAATTCCTACAAGCAAAAAATGGTTTATTACGGTGAACTTAAGGCGAAAGAACTTTTAATGAAAGGATCAAAACCTAATTTATTGCTTTATTATTTAAAACCTATTTATAAGTTCTTACACAGTTACCTTGTAAGATTAGGAATATTTGACGGTAAAAAAGGAATAATTATTTGCTACCTTAATGCATTAAGCATCCATGCTCGTTATGCAGAATTTATAAAAATTAGCAAGACTAAATAAACTAGCTAAACAATCTTAGTTTATTTTTAATTCTTTTCTTTCTGTAAAACTTATACTGAAACTCGGAGGTATATTTCCACAACGTATCAAATACCAAGCTCTCCTCTTCATTAGATAATTTGGCATATTCTTTACACATAATTTGAATCATATCTTGATACGGAGTCAATCGCGAAAGGTTTTTCATTCGCTGCTCAAAAGTCATTTCTTTATGAAATATCATTCTATTTAAATCAACTAAATAAAAAGAATATTCACTATCGTTTTCTTTTTTAATCAAAGTATTACCAGGTGAATGATCTAAAAATTCAATTCCATTTTGATGTAATTTATAACAAAATGACATAAATTGTTTTAAGATCAGCTCACGATCAGGGTAGTTGTTGTTTTCAACCAAATCTCTGAACATTAAATCAAATTCTAAATGTTGACTTACATAATAACTTTTCTCAAGTCCAAATATTGATTTTTCTTCATAATAAGCAATAGGTTTAGGGGTTCCTATTCCTCTCTCTAACAGCAACGTTGCATAGGTGTAGGATCTTTTGGCTTTCGATTCTCTAAAATAGTTGTAAATGATTTTATTAAACCAATTAGGAACTTTAAATGCCTTTACATTAATTACAGCTCCTTCATAATCAAATAATTTAATTACATTTCTACTACCCGCAATGAATAATTTTCCTGAATTATCAAAATTATCGAGAATGCTTTGTAAGGCGCTGTTTATTTGCATATTAAAACTATTATAGTATTAATCGTTACGATTAATAGTTTTTAATAAATCTGAAAAAGTACCAAAATCATAGTTTTGAGTCTTCATCGAATTAATAAAATCATCCATTCGTTGAATCATTTTTTCACCAGAATTTTTGGAAACATATCCAGGAAAATTGAATCTATTTTTGTCTGTAATATCTGTAAATTCCCATGGGTGAAAATAAATATTTAAGTATTTATCTTTCTTCAATGTGATTTTGGATAACCATTTGTATAAAAACAAAGGCAAATTATGAAATGACAACCAAAATAAAGGAAATCGAACAACGGGACTTACAGAAGCGGGAATTTGAATCACTCCTTCTTGCAAGAAATACGTTCGAGGTTTGTCAAGATTATTATATCTTCCAGGTAAAAAAGTGGGATTGATAGAGGAATTATAAATATATCCTGCTTTATAAATTTCTTTTTCATCCACCGGATACATTCTTGGCATGCGATAACCAATTATTTTTTGACCTGTTACTTCTTCCAATTTTAATTTGGATTCTAACAAATGTTCAACTTTAAAATCACTATGGAAATAACTATGAGAAGCAACTTCGTGTCCTTCATTTACAATTCTTTCCATAACTTTTGGAGCATTAATTGCAAAAGTTGCTGTAGAAAAAAAAGTGGCTTTAACTTGGTGCTTTTTTAATAAGTCTAATATAGAATTTGTACCCTGAATTGAAATTGAAATTTGATCCTTAAAGTCAATTTCTCTTTCATATTCAAAGGGCATGTCAAACTCTTCAATATCAAAACTTAATACTATCATTTGTAATTGGTGCTTCGTATTAAATAATTTGGGCGTTGTTTTGATTGTATAAACAGCTTCCCAATATACATTCCAATTATTCCCAATACAATTAAATTAAGGCCGCCAAAAAACACAATCGTACTAATTACTGAAGCCCAACCCGAAATTACATGTCCGAAATAAATACTATAAAGAACATAACCTATGTAAAATACAAATGCAAAAAAGGATAATCCAATACCCAGAAAAATTGCTATATGTAAAGGCCGGGTACTAAATGAAGTTATTCCTTGTATGGCAAATCGCATCATTTTCTTCATTGTGTATTTACTTTTTCCTGAAAATCGTTCGGCAGGAGCATAATCTATAGCAAATTGTTTAAACCCTAACCAACTTACTAAACCTCTGATAAAAAGTTCATTTTCTGTAAAATCGGTAAAAACAGCCACAACTTTTTCATCCATTAGTCTAAAATCGGCTGTGCCTGGCTCAAAGTTTACTTCAGATAAATAATTCATTACACTGTAGAAGCCTTTGGATGTTTTTCTCTTAAAATAGGAATTACTTTTGTCATCTTCTCTTCTTGTGTAAACAACATCGTAGCCTTCCTCCCATTTTTTTAATAATTCTGGAATTAATTCTGGTGGATGTTGCATATCGCCATCCATAGTAATTACCGCATTAGCTTTTGCAATATCTACACCTGCTTTAAGTGCGTTTTGGTGTCCGAAGTTTCTTGAAAGTTCTACAAAAAACAAATTAGAATAGGATGTTGAAAGCGCTTTTAGTTTTTCTAAAGTTGCATCACTGCTCCCATCATCTACAAAAATAACCTCATAATCATAAGGCAATGCCTGCATCGTATCCTTAATAGAATTTGCCATAATTTCAATATTTCCTTCTTCATTATAGGAAGGAATTACTATTGCTATTTTCTTTCTCATCTATTATTGGACTATTTTTAATTCTTCTTCAGATTGCTTGAAAAAAATCATTTCATAAATTATACTAAACCAAATTAATACGCACGGTAAGGCTTTTAATGCATATGGAATGATGTAATTTTCTCTTAGAAACTTTGGTATTATATCTGAAGGCGAAAAACTCGTTAATATAAGTGCAAATATAAATAAAATTAAAACACGATTCGACCTTGGTCTATTCTGTATAACAAACCAAATTGCAACTCCCAAAAAGGCAATGATGTAGGTTGGCGATTCCGATCCTGAACTAAATATTACAGTAAAAATCAATACGGAGCACAACAATAATAATTGAAATTTTTCCTTTTTATAAGAACTAATTTTCAAATAAGGCAACGCAAATAATATTAATCCGAATAATAAGAAAGGAAGATTTGGCAACTCTGGATTGTGTAAAATTCTTCTAAACATTCCCATAAAGGAAATATCCTGCATGGAAACTAATGACGCATTTTCGCTGTTTTTTACAACTAATCGCTCAAACCATTCTACATAAGTATTCAATATATATTCTGGTGAAGAAATTAACATTGGCAACACAAAAAACAAAATTGCCCAAAAGACTAATGACCCAATAAATTTTATTTTATCTTTAGAAAAGAAGAAGAACGCCAAGCCTACAATTCCGTATAATTTAACAAAGGTACCCAGCATTATCAGCATGGCCGCCCAAAAATCTTTTTTATCTTTAATAAATACATAAGATAAAATAATGATTGCAGTCATGATTGGATTGAACTGAAAACTCAATATGGTTGTAAGAAATTCATGAGCTCCAATCCAAAGAATGAGATTGATTTGTTCGTATTTTAAGGGTAATTTATTGATGGCGTATAAAATCACAGCTGCATTAAACGCACTCCATAAAGTCATCCCCAGCCAATCTGGAAAAATTGCAAAGGGTGCAATGATGATACTAAAAATTGGTCCGTAATGATTGTGATCGAAATACTCATTTGGATAGGTTGTATACAAAGACAATTTATGTATTGTATGAAAAAAAACATTCTTATAAATCGAGTAATTATTATAATTATCCGGGTTTCTGGTTAAATATTGCTTTATTGAAGATCCAATAGCAATAATAAACCAAATACTAATTATGTACTTTTTCTTGGTAAAGAAGGGTAGGTTAAAAAACTTCTTTAATGTTTGCATACTGCTTATTTTTTGAATAAAAATTTAAACCATTGACCAAAATTTCTAAAGAACAATTTTGATTTACCTAAGTGCAATGATTTTTTATTTTGAGCATAATTTTTTATTTCTGAAATATTCTTGGTTGGAAAATACTCCAACTTCTTCCATCGCTCTGGTTCGATATAATAGAAATTTTCAAAATTCATGTAATTGGTCTCATCAACAGCAATCCATTTATTTAAAAAATCCTTATTTACATCTTTGTTATGCCCCCAATTTTCTAATTTAAATCGTAAGTCGGCCTCCGATCTTGAAACCGATTCATGCAAAATTAAATTATTGGTATAAATCACTCTTTCATTGGTTCTTCTAGCGTATTTATAATTTGGATAATTCGTAGCAAAAATGGCCTTTAAAGGCTTGTCAACATACAAAATACCCTCATTAGTGTATTTATAAATAATAAGCCAAAAAGCCGCGATTTGAATTTTGTTTTTTTCAGGATTATCTAGATAGTGGTCAAACTTTCGTAAGTCTTTTACAAATTTTTCAAAATCGATAAAATACTCATCGCTATCCACTTGAATTAACCAATTTCCAACTCCCATTTTCTCAGAAAGCATTGTTCTTTCACGGGTATCGTTTTCAATAGTAGATAATTCCGGTAAATAAAAATCATCCGTGTAGATTTCTATTTTATGGTCAACATCAAATTCATTTAACCATGAAAAAAAATCTGGATCAACACTAAATTGTTTGCCATTCCAAGTCCTAAAATCTTTATCGTGAGCTAAAAAAATTCGGTCTGCAGCTTGATATACAGGTGGCAAAGACAACTTTAGCAACTCATAATCATAAGACAATAAAAAACCTACATGTATTTTTTTCATTTTTTAATTTTTGGAATAAATACTAAAATAATGCTTATGAATGCTTTCAATACCTTCCAAGCAATAGGATGATTTTGAATATGTAAAACTTGTTGCACTCGCTTCGAATTCAATTGCGATACTTGAACATAATCTTCCACAAAGGCAGGAAAATATTTTTGCATAACACCCAAACGCTCTTCGTTTACTTTATTTTTATATTTATCTAAAGACGAAATACCGGTAAAATCATAGTTGGCAATAGTCTTTGCAAGATATTTATAGGGACGGTTTTCCTTGCAAATGGTATAAATAAAAAACTCCCAATCGGCTACAATTTTTAAATTTTCACTGTAATAGAAATAGGTTTCAAATAATTCTCTTCTGATAAATGTAGATTGATGGTTGATACAACTTCCATAAAAAAATGAAAAAGACAGCTTTTCTGGATAGGTTTTTAATCGTTTGGAACCATCTGCCTTAACCTTATAATTATCTCCATAATAAATATCAAACTCGCTAGTTAAATCATCTGAAACATTGGATAGAACATTGTAATCAACAAAGGTATCTCCTGAATTCATAAAAATAACAAACTCCCCTGTGGCCGCTTTTATGCCTTTATTTTGGGCATTGTAAACGCCGTTGTCTTTTTCAGAAATCCAATAATTAATTTGACTCGAATGTTGCTCTATCAATTCTTTACTCCCATCTGTACTTCCGCCATCAATAAGGAGAAACTCAAAATCTTTATAGGTTTGATTTACAACGCTATCAATGGTTTTATTTAATCCAATTTTATCGTTATAATTTATTGTAATTATTGAAATTTTTGCCATCAAACAGATTTAATTAAGCTCACAAGAGCTTTTAATTATTAATTATTTATCCCAATTACTCAAAAAAACTATTTACTTTTTCAATTACTCGATGCACTTCTTCTTCTTTAGTAGCATACGAAATTGGCAAACTAAGGGTTGTATTATGAATTTCTTCACTAATTTTAAACTCAGTATCCGCAAAATATTCCTGATATCCTTCTTGTTTATTTGGTGAAACCGGATAATGTACTTCGGTATTGATTCCGTGTTCTAATAAATACGCCTTCAATTCATCTCGTTTGTCTGTTCTAATGTTGTAAATGTGGTACACATGAGAATAATCAGTTGTAAAAATTGGCTTGATAACACGATTCGTAATTCCTTGATCATACAATCCGGCAAGCTTTATTTTGTGATTTGTGATTTTATCCAAATGCGGTAATTTAACATTCAAAAAAGCCGCTTGTAATTCATCCAACCTTGAATTCAAACCAATGTATTTATTGTAATATTTTTTTTCAGAACCGTAATTTCTCAGAGCTTTTAGCTTTTCATACAAATCAAAATCAGAAGTTGTAATGGCTCCCGCATCACCCAAAGCACCCAAATTCTTAGTTGGATAAAAGCTATGCGCACCTATATTTCCATAACTTCCAGCGCGTTTACCATTAAAGTTAGCTCCGTGTGACTGAGCACAATCTTCAATTACCTCCAAATTATATCTCGATGAAAGCGCCATGATTTTATCCATTTGGCAAATTTGACCATATAAATGAACAATCATTATCGCTTTGGTTTTGGTAGTAATTTTAGCTTCTATTGCATCCGGATTGATATTATAAGTGATAGGATCTGGCTCCACTAAAACCGGAATATGACCTGCATTAATAATAGCAAGTATTGTGGCAATATAGGTATTAGACGGCACAATTATTTCTGATTTTTTGGGAAAATCAAAAACCTGAAGACCTAATATTAAAGCATCCAATCCGTTGGCAACTCCAATACAATACGAAGTTCCACAATATTGCGCATAACTTTCTTCAAATGCCTTTACCTCATTTCCTAGAATATACCAACCTTTATCCAAGAATTGTTTGAATTTTTCTTGAAATTCGATTTCAAATTCTTTGTTTAGAATATTAAGATTTTCGTAGGGAATCATATTATCTGTATGGCTCATATATATAATCGTTAGGATCGTAATACTCAGATGCTAAAACCAATAGAACAGCATCTTTTGAAAAACTATGCATAGAATGATAATCTTCTGGATACAGAAACAAACATTTTTCAGGATGGTCTAAAGTAAATTCTTCCAAATTTGTACCATCATCATTTGCTATTTTGCAAGATCCATGAATGCAAATTGCAGCTTGGATAGTTTTGTGATGCCTGTGCTTACCTCGAACAGAATCGTCTACATTATAAATGTAAAAAACCCTTTTAATATCAAAAGGGATGTTTTTTTCAAGAACCGTAAGCGATCCTCGAGACTCATGAAATGACTTAATATGAATTAATTTAGGCATCTATTTTTATTATTAATTTTCGAATAAATTTAGGAATATAAGTGAAACTCTTATGTTCTAATGTATTATTTTTTCGTTTGTAAACAACTTTTTCTTTCAGCAATTTAGGCAACAACCTATTGGATGTTTTATATCGAGTTGAATCTTCTTTTACAATCGCAAATTGATTATTATAAGAATCAATAGCGTTCCAATAATCTAAATACAATGCATCAATTCCTTTTTGGTGCTTTGCTTTATATTCGATAAAACCATTTGAAGCCCAACTCGAATTAAATATTTTAAAGTGGTGAAAATGATAAAAAATCATTTGTTCTCCATCAGAAAAATACTTGTTCCCCACTTTTTCAATTGTGTAATTATTCAAATTCCAAGGAGCGATTCCGCTAATCTTATCATTCAAAACAAAAACTTCATTTGAATACAAAGTTAACCATTTGTCAAGATATTTTTGATCTGCAAAGCGGTCATTTACTTTATCGTATTGATCGCCACAGTATTCAATGCATTCTTCTTTCCATTTATGTAAACAAGCTAATCCTGTTTCATTATTTTTAAATATCTGAAAACTCACATTATACAAACCAAATTCACTTAAATGAAGTATTTCTTTGGAAAATTTATGCGGTGTGATTACAATTGAAAAATCATTTAATTGATCAAAAAGTGGCTTCGGTGAATTTAAAAATAAAATATCAGCATCTAGCGAACAGATGTGTGGAAGATTGTGTTTTTTTAACAAATACAATGGCAAGCACGGACTCAAAGTAAAATAATACTCGATCTTACTTCTGTTGGATTTTGCAGCAGCTAAATCAGCATCGTTTTCTTCAATATCTGCTAATTGCAAAGTTCTAACTTCAGGAAAATCTTTTTTATTTTCCTCAAAATAGACTCTTGTAAAATCATCCAAACAAAGAATATACAACTCAAAATCGGAGGTGTATTCTTTAAGCGAATGGTACAATACCAATCCGCGTGAAAGGTAATTTTTATCAAAAAAGGTAGTTAAAAAAAGCATTACGATTTCAATTTAAGTAAATAACCTTTCCAAAAAACCTCAGTATCATCATTAATTTTTAATGGGAAATCACAAAAACTATCGAAATCAAAAATTACCTCATAGTTTTCAAAAAAATTTAAAAGCTTGTTTTCATTAAAAAACCAACACGGGTAGGATGCTTGATATATTTCTTCTTTTACATTTTGAACAGTGATAATATCCCTTGAAAAATTAGCAATGGCCGTTCTATCAATAATGATGTAGGGAATTTTTAGTTCGGAAACATATTTTACCCAATATTTAGGATCTTCTAAATATTGAAGTACACTACTTAACAACACTACATTTGGAGTAAAATTATCAAGAGCTTGAGAGAAATTTTCTTGAAAAAATAATTGATCATCTTCAAAATATTCTTTTCCGCATGAAACAAAATGAGATTGTTCAATGATGCACCATTTAATACTATTTAGATTTTGTAGCATATTTATATTTTGGTAGTATGTACTACCTAAACTTCCACCAAAATCAATAATATTTAAACTATTTTTATTTTCAATTGCAACTTTTTGTAGACAACATAGCAAAGCCCAACTGTATTGAATGGAATCAAATAAAACACTATCTCTTTCATATACAGCCTCACCACTTTTTACTTTCAATAAGGCATTTTTACATTTTTCAAGAATAATTTCAGAATCATAACCAGTTGTCATACTCTGTGCTTCATTCCAAGATTGGAAATCACCTTGCCACATTCCCTTTTTTCTCTTCTTTTTAAAAATCCTTTTAAACTTTATTTTAATATTTTTAAAATAATTTTTTTCCATAAAGACTTTTTTGTGTGTTGTTCTATATATTTTTTAAAAAACCAAGTTGATTCTTCAATATTGATTTTGGTAAGTTTAATTTCATCAATTGGATTTTGATCTAATTCAAGATTAATTGTATGCGTTGCTAAGTCATCAAAACCAATATTATTTACCAGAGATTTTGTAGGATGAAGGCAATATTTATCATTGCAAAAAAGTGAAGCATGCCATCGAATAGCCCAAGAGTTTACTTTACCGTCTATTTGATCTTGTAGCATTTGAGTGAATTTATGGGTGTTTTTTCTATTAAATTCAAACTCCTGCTTATTTGAAACAATTTGATTTAAAAGAAAGCGTGCATCGGGATTAAATAACTCCCAACTAGATTTCCAAGTAGCCCATCCCCAACAATCAGCACCTTTAAGAAAAAAAGTGCTTTCACAATCTTCTATATTCGTGAAAAAATAATTCCAAGCATGAATACAACCAACTTTGGGTTCGTTTTCATACATTAGCAATGCTTGATTCATGTAGGTTAAAAAACCCTTAGATACTATCAAGTCGTCTTCTATAACTATAATTTTACCATATCTATTTACAATCTCAGTAACACCATCAATAATTGAATTGGCTAAACCTTTGTTTTTAGACTGTTCTGTTACAACAACTTTTTTAAATCTATTTTCAAAATTAACAATTTGTCTAACTTGATGAATGTTCTTTAAACCCATTTCATCAACATTATCTTTTGCTCCATCACAGTAAATATATAAGTCACTTTGAATAGATTCTTCACATAATGCCAATGAATCCAATACTTTTTGAGTATGAATTGGTCTGTTATATGCAAATAATACTATTGGAGCATTGATTTGTTCCATTAAAAGCTAGTTGTAAATTTATACTTTTCGGTAACAATTAAAAATTGACCTTTCAGTCCAATATACTTTCGGGTATGGAATTTAATATTTTTATTATTTAGAAGCTTAATTATATCATTTACCGTATCCATTTCTCCTTTTCTATCACAATCATCCATTAGAATGATAAACTCGTCTTCGGTACTAAAATTCATTACTAAATCAACAATATTATGTCTAGAAAAACGATCACTACCAAATGGACCATCAATGATATATAAATCAAACTTCTCGGTTATTTCTTTTTCTAAACCCGAATAAGAAGTGCTTTGGTAATTATTTATTTGTTTTTCCTCCAAATCAAATTGAAGAATTTTTGTAAACGAACTTATTTGAAAATTTTGCTGAAAAATTGATATCCATTCCTGATCATGTTCAACTACAGTATGATTCTTAAATTTTATGTAGTGCTGGCCATAAGTTGCAATGAATTTGGTGGATTCTCCTAAACCAAGTTCTAATATGGAAGCAGGTTTATACTCATTTAAAATTCTATTTAAAACATAAAAGAATGAATAACTTCCAGCCCAACGACCAATATTTAAAGGTAAATTTAATAAATGCTCTTTACCTCTTATGCTGTCGTGATATACATTTGCCCAGTCTAATTCTCTATTGTAAGCTAAATTTTCATTTAACTTCTTTTTCATTCTTTTAAAAAACATATTTATTCATTTTTGATAGATGTTTACAAATATATTTAAAAAACATCAATTAATCTTTCATTGTAAATCAACTAATCAAAAAATATCTGGATGAGAGGGGTAATGATAATCTCATGAATACGAATTCATGATTAAATGAAAAGTAAATCTAAGATTATTCTGTAATTTTTGAAACAATATTAATAATATCGGTTTCAGTTAATTCAAAATACATTGGTAAACGCAACAACCTGTCTGAATAATAATCACTCCAAGTTAGTTCTTTACCTAAATATTTATCTTTGTAATAATCACTTTTATGCAAACTCAAATAATGAAAAACCGCCATTATATTATTCTTTTTAAGTTTTTCAATGCAATTCGATCTATTTTCTAAACTATCAAAAACAATAAAAAACATATGTGCATTATTGGTAGCAAAATTTGGAATATCTACTATTTTATAACCTAAATTTTCATGTGGCTTTAATAATTTATAATATAAATTCCACAATTCTTTTCTTTTATTTTGAATAAAATCCAGTTGTTCTAGTTGAGCCCATAAAAAGGCCGAGATAATTTCGGAAGGCAAAAAAGAGGATCCTGTGTCTACCCATCCATATTTATTTATTTCACCTCTAAAGAAATCAACTCTATTGGTTCCCTTTTCCCATATTATTTCTGCTCTTTGGATGAATTTTTCATCATTAATTGCGAGCATCCCACCTTCTCCCGAAATAATATTCTTGGTTTCGTGAAATGAAAATGCCCCCAATTGACCAATTGACCCAAGTGCTTTTTTGGTTCCATCTTTAAAAACAAAATAACTATCAATTGCCTGAGCAGCATCTTCAATAACAAGTAAATTATATTTTGTTGCCAAATTCATTATGGCTTCCATATCACAAGCAATACCAGCATAATGAACAGGCACAATTGCTTTTGTTTTGGATGTTATTAACGATTCAATTTTTGAAACATCAATATTTGGATTGTCTGAACTAGAATCTGCAAAAATTATTTTCGCCCCTTGCCTCACAAAAGCTAGAGCTGTAGAAACAAAAGTGTAACTAGGAATAATTATCTCATCATCTTTACCAATATTTGCTAAAATGGCACACATTTCAAGTGCATCAGTACAAGAAGTTGTAAGCAAACACTTTTTGAATGCATATTTAGCTTCAAAAAAATCCTGACACATTTTGGTATATTTTCCGTTTCCAGAAATTTTACCGCTACTTACTGCATCTTCAATGTAAAAAGTTTCTTTCCCTGCCAAATAGGGTTTATTGAATGGTATCATAAATTCCAATAGTGGTATACAAATGTTTTTTCTTTTATTTCGAATCCTAAATTTTTATATAATTCAATAGCATTAAGATTCTTAATTTGAGTTACAACTTGAATTTCTTTATATCCTAATTCATAACAATTAGTAATGGCACATTGTAACAATTTCTTACCTATACCCTTTCTTCTATGTGCTCCAGAAACTGCAATAAGTCCAATAACTACAGTACTTTCACTTTTTTTATTAAGGGTTACAAACCCAATTATACTCTCGTCTTTATCGGTAGCAATGATTATATCAAAAGCTAATTTTCCATCAATAGAAAGGGAAATCCATCTTTGATATAATTTAATAAACTCATTAGATTTAAAGTTTTCGTCAATTTTAAATCTAGAATAAGCACCGCTTTCTATGGCCAATGCCTCCAATTCTTTTTGATTATGATTAAATTTATTGAATGATTTAACTGAGAAAAAATCTGAAGTTAAGTCGAAATTTGTTTGACTTAATTCTAGGTATAAAACTACTTTTTCATCAACTAATTTAAATAATTCATTTTGTAAACTTAATTTAGAAAAGATATAAACCAACTTAAATTCTTTACTATTGGAAAGAAATTCAGGAATATCAAGAGTTTGGTTTTCATTAATTATAATTCTTCCAATATTATAATTAAAAAAATTAGAGTCCCATTCCAGTTTTTCAAGCCTCATAAGTGCATATCTTTATTGGCAAATATAACAAATTCTTTACTTGATAGAATTTGTTTATAAAAGGTATTTGTGATTAAAAAAATTATCTTTGCATCTTAAATTAATAAATTATTATGGACGTCAATACAGAAGTACACAATGCCTTTGAAGTAATAAAAAATGGCGGAATCATTCTCTATCCAACCGATACCGTTTGGGGAATTGGTTGTGATGCCACAAATCCGGAGGCAATTGCAAAAATTTATGCTCTAAAACAAAGGGAAGATTCAAAGAGCATGATTGTATTGATGAATGGTGAAAAAATGATGTATTCTGTTTTTTCGCAAATTCCAGATTTAGCATGGGATTTATGGGACTTATCTGAAAAACCAACTACGTTGATATTGGATAATCCTAGAAATATTTCTGAAAATTTAATTGCTGCCGATAAAACACTCGGGGTTCGAATTATCAAAGAACCATTTTGTTTTAAATTATTAGAACGAATGAAAAAACCATTGGTTTCAACATCGGCAAATATTTCTGGAATGCCATCTCCAAAAACTTTTAAAGAAATTAGCCCCGAAATTATAAAAGGTGTAGACTATGTAGTAAATTTGTACCGAGATAAAGTTTGTAAAAATCCATCTACTATAATTAAACTTTCATTAGATAATCAAGTTAAGGTTATTAGAAAATAAAATGAATTACACCAAAGCGCTAAACAACTCAATTTTTAAAATAATTGAACAAGCCAGCCAGGAACTTAACCTAGAAAGTTATGTGATTGGTGGTTATGTGCGTGATTTTATTTTAGGAAGGGATTTCAAAAAAGATATCGATATTGTGGCGCTTGGATCGGGAATTGATTTAGCCTTAAAAGTATCCGAGTTAATTCCGAATAAACCCAAAGTACAAGTTTTTAAAAATTACGGAACGGCGATGCTGCGCTACAAAGACATGGACATTGAATTTGTTGGCGCCCGTAAAGAAAGTTACCTTCAAGAAAGCAGAAACCCTATTGTTGAAAACGGGACATTGGAAGACGATCAAAATAGAAGAGATTTTACCATAAACGCCTTGGCTATTTCGTTAAATAAAAATAATTATGGCGATTTAATTGACCCCTTCAACGGATTAGAAGATCTTAAAAATAAATGCATTAAAACGCCTTTAAATCCTGACATTACCTATTCAGATGATCCGTTGCGTATGATGCGCGCCATACGATTTGCTAATCAATTAAAATTTGATATTGAATCGGAATCATTAATTGCAATTGAACGAAATAAAGAACGTTTGAATATCATTTCGGGCGAACGAATTGTAGATGAATTAAACAAAATTCTGTCTACCGAAAAACCATCCATTGGTTTTTTACATTTGTATAAAACGGGATTGTTAGACTTAATTTTACCCGAGTTAACCGCATTAAATAATGTGGAAGAAGTGGAAGGTCATACCCATAAAAATAATTTTTACCACACCTTAGAAGTAGTGGATAATATTTGCCCAAATACAGAAGATGTTTGGCTTAGGTGGGCTGCTTTACTACATGATATAGGGAAAGCACCAACCAAAAAATTCAACCAAAAACAAGGCTGGACTTTTCACGGACATGAGTTTTTGGGAGGTAAAATGGTAAAGAAAATCTTTGAAAGATTACACATGCCCTTGAACAACAAATTGAAATTTGTTCAAAAAATGGTCATAATGAGCTCAAGACCAATTGTTTTAGCTCAAGACACCGTAACCGACTCGGCGGTGCGAAGATTGGTTTTTGATGCAGGAGATGATGTAGATGATTTGATGACACTTTGTGAAGCTGACATCACTACCAAAAACCCAGTTAAGTTTAAGAAATACCACAATAATTTTGATATCGTTCGGAAAAAAATAATTGAAGTTGAAGAGAAAGACCATGTAAGACAATTTCAACCCCCTATTTCGGGAGAAGAAATTATGCAGCTCTTTAATTTAAAACCTTCTAGAGAAATTGGTTTATTGAAAGAAGCTGTGAAAGAAGCAATATTAGATGGTAAAATTCCAAATGAATATGAAGCAGCTTATGAATTTGTATTAATTAGAGCTGAAAAATTAGGATTACAAAAAGTTGGTAATTAATAAACAATTTATGAAAAAACACTTTCGAAAATCAGCTCTAATTTCTTTGATACTAGTCTACCTAGTAATTTTTGCAGGTGCATTTGTAAGACTAACCGGATCTGGCATGGGATGCCCCGATTGGCCAAAATGTTTTGGGTATTACATTCCGCCTACAGAAATAAAGGAATTACTTTTTACTGCAGGAAAAGAATATGAAAAAGGACAAGTTATCATAAAAGACGAAACCCTATTGGTTGCCAAAAAAGATTTTGTGGCCACAAAAGATTTCGAAAAATCAAATTGGGAAAAATACACCAAACATGAATACGCAATCTTCAATCCGCTTCATACTTGGATCGAATACATCAATCGCTTATTAGGCGCGCTTGCAGGAATAGCTTGTTTTATCACTTTAATCATTTCTTTTAGTTATTGGAAAGAGAAGAAAATGTATTTTTTTCTATCCTTTTTCATATGCGTATTGATGGGATTTCAGGCTTGGTTAGGAAAAACAGTAGTGGATTCTGTATTAAATCCAATAAAGATTACAACCCACATGCTGGCTGCATTATTAATAATTTCTTTTCAACTGTATTTAATTTATACAACTAAAAATAATAAATCATCCATTTTAAAAGACCCTACCTTTAAGAAAGTACTATTTCTTTCCTTAATCTTAACTTTAATTCAAATAATTTTAGGCACTGGTGTAAGAGAACATGTTGATACCCTTGCTGAAGCTGGGGCCCCAGAAATACTTTGGTTACAAAACCCAAATATTAGTTTTTATATTCATCGGTCTTTTTCAATTATTGTATTAAGTATCAATTTGTTTTTATTCTTGAGAAATAAAAAATGGAATTTAAACTTTAACAAAATGAATTGGGTAATAGCATTAATCGGACTTGAAATAGCATCCGGAATATTAATGTATTATTTGCATTTCCCTTTTGGAACACAAACAATTCATGTAGTTTTGGCAACAATTCTATTCGGAATTCAATTGCATATGATTTTAGAAGCAAAAAAACAATCTTAATTTCAGATTTCCCCCGACTATAGTGTCAAAGCAACTATTAAAATCATTAAATGTCTAAACTTGCAGCAGAAAATAAATTTATTGACTTATCTGATTATGGACGCCCTTTTGGAAGATTTCTCGCAAATAAATTAAAAGATACCTACTTCACCCCTATTCACGTAACACTTCTATTTGGAATTTCTGGATTAACGGCTATTTATTTTTTACTTACTAACCATTTCTATTTAGCCTTTTTCTTTATTTTATTAAAATCTGGAATTGATGCTGCAGATGGCGAATTAGCCCGTTTAAAAAACACACCCTCCTACTTTGGAAGGTATTTAGACAGTGTCTTTGATATACTTTTAAACTTTTTACTTCTTATGTCTATTTGTTATGTTTCTCAAACAACAATTTGGTTAGCATTGATTGGGTTTGTAAGCATCCAATTACAAGGAACTTTGTATAATTATTACTATGTTATTTTAAGAAATAAAACAGCTGGTGGAGACACCACAAGTAAAATTTTTGAATATAAAACTCCTAAAGCATTACCAGGAGAAAGTCAAAAATCGGTAACACTATTATTCTTTATTTACACCCTAGTATATGGGGTTTTTGATAAAATTATTCATGCAATAGATCCAGATGCCTACAAAGCTACCATTTTTTCAAACTGGTTTATGACATTTGTATCTTTATATGGATTGGGCTTTCAATTATTTTTAATAGGATTAATGCTCTCGATAGGCTGGATAGAAATAATTGTTCCCTTTTTCATTGGTTATAACATCTTAATATTAGTAATGATTTCAATTAGAAAATATTATTATGCTTAATTGTTAAATTCAATTTTGACAGTTTAATTTTAATCAGAATAGTAGTACTATTGCATACAATTTAGAACCTAATGAAAAAACTTTTTCTTATTACACTACTCTTTTTGGGAATGCAAACGATAGTTGCTCAAACTATTGTGGAAAAATGTAAGCCATTTTCTGAATACCATCAGCTTTTATCAAATACATTTCATCCTTCTGAAGAAGGAGATTTTGGGCCCATAAAACAATTTTCAGGTGAATTAAATCGCAAAGCAGAAACTTTAGATATTTCATCTATTCCAAAGGAATTTAAAACTCCGAAAATAGAAAGCACGATTACACTGCTGAAAAAACAAACCAAATTTGTGGATGAATTGGTAAAAGTAAAAGCACCCAATGCCGAAATCATGCTTGCCTTTCAAGACCTTCACGATATCTTTCACCGAATAGTTTTGCTTTCAAAAGAAAAATAATATAAAACGATAATACCATCTCCATGTCAAACATTTATTTAGGATACCATTTTACTATTGAACCAAAAGAGTTAGGTTCTGAAATTCTTATTGCTGAGTTGGGCGAAAAACCATTTGAAAGCTTTATTGAAACCGACTTTGGAATTGTTGCCTACATACAAAAAGACCTTTGTACTGAAGATGTTTTAGATGATATCTTTATTTTATCCTCTCCAGAATTTACCGTTTCCTACAAAGTTGAAGAAATTGATCAAGTGAATTGGAATGAAGAATGGGAAAAGAATTTTGAGCCAATAGATGTTGATGGAACATGTCATGTTCGTGCTCCATTTCATCCAAAAACAGAAGCCGAATTTGATATTGTTATCGAACCAAAAATGAGTTTTGGAACTGGGCATCATGAAACTACTCACATGATGATTCAACACTTGTTGGAAACCGATGTAACTGGATTGAAAACTTTAGACATGGGATGCGGCACCGCTATTCTTGCTATTCTTGCAGAAATGAAAGGGGCCAAACCAATAGATGCGATTGACATTGATAATTGGTGTTATTTAAATTCCATTGAAAATGCACAACGAAATAACTGTAAAGAAATAAGTGTGTATGAAGGTGAAGCCGGTTTATTGAATGGTAAAAACTACGATTTAATTATTGCAAATATCAATCGAAATATTCTACTAAATGACATGCAAGCTTATGTAAACTGTTTAAATAAAGGCGGAATACTTTTATTAAGCGGTTTTTACAACGAAGACATTCCTTTTATTGATGCCGCTTGTACCGAAAAAGGGTTGACTTACGTCAAAAAATTAGTACGAAACAATTGGGTTTCTTTAAAATATGTAAATTAGCATTGCACTATTAATAGCGTATATGAGTACTATTGAAAAAGTTCAAGAAGAAGTTTTAGTTGAAGAGCAGGTAGAAAAAAACCATGAAATTGTGCTTTACAATGATGATGTAAACACTTTTGACCATGTAATTAACTGCTTAGTTCGAATTTGCAAACATACCTCAGAACAAGCCGAGCAATGTGCGATTATTGTTCATTATACAGGGAAATGTGCTGTTAAAACAGGATCTATTGAAGAACTCAAACCCCAATGTATACGATTATTGGATGCTGGTTTGAGCGCAGTAATTGAGTAACTTAATTTAGCTTACCAATAGCGCAACTCACATACGATTTTGCTTTTGTTCCAAACGTATTCTCCTCTCCAAAAGCAGGATATCCATTCGCTTTTAAAGTTTCTTTTATTAGAAGTAAATCGGCTTCATTTATATAATTTAGGGATACCGAACCTTCTTCTACATTGACTAATATTTCAGAAACATTTTTAATTTCGGAAAGTGAATTCGAAATAGTTTTGCGCAACCATTACATTTTAAATTTTGTAGATATAGCGTTGTTTTCATGATAATTGAAATTATTACTTCAAATTTACCTCAATAAAAACAAAACTTATGTAACAATTATCACATAATCACTAATTAATGTGGTAATTTATCTTTGAAAAAGCCATAGATAAAAGTTCCGAATAATGCACCAAAAAGTACAAATCCAACAGTAATAAATCCGGAGCCAATTAATATATAAATAGGACCCGGACAACTGCCTACCAAAGCCCAACCAAGACCAAATAGTAAACCACCAATCCAGTATCTAAAAGTACCTCGTTCTTTGTCTAAAATTTCAATTGGCAAACCCTTATAATCTTTAATTTTATAGCGTTTAATGATTTGTATTCCGATTACACCCGTTGTAATGGCGGTCATGATAATTCCATACATATGAAACGAATCAAACTGAAACATTTCATAAATTCGGTACCAAGACACCGCTTCTGCTTTGGTTAATACCACTCCGAAAACAAACCCAACTACTAAATATTTAATTAAATTCATGTCGCTTAATTAAAAAATTAAAGGAAAAATAAAATTCACCATTATCAACCCACCAATAAAAAATCCAATCACCGCTTTTAA
>JACCDK010159207.1_pt1 | contig 22693 bp, 16 predicted proteins | sample 7445871 | NCBI WGS metagenome assembly JACCDK01 (sample SAMN15323436, study PRJNA562643) | freshwater metagenome | isolation source: river surface water | place: USA:Blue River Watershed | collected 2017-08-15
ATCAAAACGGATATCCGGCTTGTCTGAACCATAATATTTCATGGCATCCGAATATGTCATGCGAGGAACTTCACCGATATCCAAGCCTTTCACCGACGAGAACAAATGACGGATCAAGCCCTCGAACATATTCAAAATATCCTCCTGCTCCACAAACGACATTTCACAGTCGATCTGCGTAAACTCCGGTTGACGATCTGCACGCAAATCCTCGTCACGGAAACACTTCACAATTTGATAATAGCGATCAAAACCGGATACCATCAATAACTGCTTGAAGGTTTGTGGCGATTGGGGTAATGCATAAAACTCACCCGGATTCATCCGCGAAGGTACCACAAAATCACGGGCACCTTCTGGTGTCGACTTAATCAAAACTGGTGTTTCTACTTCAATAAAATCTTGCTTATCCAAATAATTTCGTACTTCGCGACCCACCTGATGACGCAAACGAAGACTCTCCCGAATCGGAGTACGACGCAAATCCAAATAACGGTATTTCATGCGGATATCATCTCCCCCATCCGTTTCATCCTCAATCAAAAAAGGAGGTAATTTCGCTGGATTTAAAATGCGCAAATTGCTTACTTTAATCTCCACATCCCCGGTAGGCAACTTGTCATTCTTCGCTAAACGCTCGACAACCAAACCTTCTGCGGCTACGACAAACTCACGTCCTAAACCACGGGCTAAAGCCAACGCAGCAGGATCCGACTTCCCTTCCTCCAACATTAATTGAGTGATGCCATAGCGATCGCGCAAGTCGATCCATAGCATACCTCCCTTATCACGTGTTTTTTGAACCCAACCACATAAAGTGACTGTTTGGCCCACGTGCTCCATTCTCAATTCGCCGTTCGTGTGTGTACGTAACATAGTTTAATATAAAAATTCGTGCAAAATTACGGAAAAGACTATGGAGTGTAAAACATTTACACGTTTATTCTTATTTAGTTAATTTCACGGAAAAATTAATCGTCTTGTCAACTGTCGGTATAGTCGGATCTGGAATTGGGGGAATCGCTTTTGCGATTCGGATGCAACTGCTTGGGCATTCCGTAAGCGTTTTCGAGGCGAATGAACGAGCAGGAGGTAAATTAGGGCTACTCAACTTAAATGGATATCGGTTTGATACGGGGCCGTCCCTATTTACCATGCCGCAATTGGTGGATGAATTATTCGAGTTGGCAGGCAAAAATCCACGCGATTATTTCAATTACCAAAGACTCCCCGAAATTTGCCATTACTTTTGGGAGGACCAAACACGACTTAAAACCGTGCTAGACCCGGCGGAAACCGCTCAATTGATGGCCGAGGCTTTGGGAGAGGATGCGCAAAACGTACATCAATACTTAATTCAAGCTGGTGAAAAGTACAACATTGTTAGCGATCTTTTTCTGGATGATTCCCTACATAAATTACGCACTTGGACCAGTAGAAAAGCGATGCGAGGCTATGCCAATTTACATAAATTGGGCTTATTCCAAACCATGCACCAAGCGCATAAATCGCGGTTCAAAAATCCGAAAACGGTTCAGCTCTTTGATCGATATGCAACTTACAATGGATCGGACCCCTATCAAACGCCAGCCACCCTTTCCATTATCCCACACCTGGAATATAACCTCGGGGCCTATTTCCCAAAGGGCGGCATGATTGAGATTCCAAATTCTTTGGTTCGATTAGCTAAAGACTTGGGGGTAAGCTTTCACCTCAACGAGAAAGTCGACCAAATTTTAACCGATGGAAAAAAGGCCATCGGAATTCAAACGGCGAAGGGGAAATACGATTTTGATATTATCGGTTGCAATTCAGATATCCGACCATCTTATGACAATTTGCTGACCAAAATCGAAAGGCCTAAGAAATTATTGTCCCAACCGAAATCAAGTTCTGGGGTGATTTTCTATTGGGGAATCAATCGAGTATTTGAGGAATTAGGAGTCCACAATATCTTTTTCTCTGATAACTACCAGGCAGAATTTGATGCAATATTTAAGGAAAATACGCTTTTCGATGACCCGACAGTTTACTTACATATTTCGAGTAAAGTCGCTCCCGAGGATGCCCCGAAAGGAGGGGAAAACTGGTTTTTATTGATCAATGCCCCCGCGAATTCCGGGCAGGACTGGGATGATTTGATTCAAAAATGTCGCCAACAGGTAATTGCTAAAATCAACCGAATACTCGGAATCCAAATTGAAGACCACTTAGTTGCCGAAGACTATTTAGATCCACGACGCATTGAATCGAGGACCTCATCTTCGGGCGGAGCACTGTATGGAAATTCCTCTAACAATAAATTTGCAGCCTTTTTAAGGCATCCGAATTACAGACCGGCCATTCAAAATATGTATTGGTTCGGGGGCAGCGTTCACCCGGGAGGAGGAATTCCCCTTTGCTTGAGTTCAGCTAAAATTGCCACCCAGCTTTTTCAAGAAAATGCGTAATTTCGCAGCAAACATTTAAAATTATGATTCAGAGACCCCAAACAATTTTTATGTCCCTCGTACTTATTGCCAATTGCCTTGCTTCTTCGAGTTTGACAATTTGGTCGAAAATCGGACAAGCAGGACAAAAAGTAGAATTATTTGCGAATAAATGGACGATCACCCAAACAGGGAAAGCCGCGACCGAGAATAGCAATATCCTCATTATTGTTTTATTGACATTATCGACCATCATCACCCTAGTGACTATTTTCGCTTACAAGAACCGTGTTCGCCAAATGTTATTGGGCTTGATCAACTCCCTTCTTCTGGCGGGTGCGATGGGATATTCCTTCTGGGTAATTTTCAAGGAGGCGATGCCTAGCTTTGAACCCGAAACACAAGGCCAATATGGATTGGGATTCTATGCGATGGTGGTATCGTTATTGGCTAATATGATTGCCAATCGACTTGTTCGCAAGGACGAAATGCTCGTGCAATCATCTAATCGCATGCGCTAATTTTAAACAATTCCCTCTTTTAACAGGTCGTGGAGATGAACAAATCCCACGGCCTTTTTATTTTCCGTCACAACCAATTGGGTAATATTTTTGGATTGCATCATAGCCAAGGCCTCGGTGGCAAAAGCATCCGATTCAATGGTTTTCGGAGTGCGATTCATCATATCGCTCAACTTGATTTCAGACCAATTCGTGTGGTTTTCCAACATACGACGCACGTCACCATCAGTAATAATACCAATAAGTTGATTTGCTGCATCGACCACGGCTGTGGCGCCTAAACGCTTGGAACTAATTTCATGGATGGCCTCTTGAATGCTGGCATTCGGCGAAATAAGGGGAAATTCATGTTGCGGATAGATGTCACTGACTTTCAAATACATGCGCTTCCCCAAAGCTCCCCCGGGATGGTATTTGGCAAAATCTTGGGCAGTGAATCCTTTGCACTCTAATAAACAAACAGCTAGGGCATCCCCTAAAGCAAGGGCTACCGTCGTAGAGGTTGTTGGTGCTAAATTCATCAAATCCGCTTCTTGCTCGGCAAGAGCATGTAAGATAAAATCGGCTTGTTGGCCCAAATAAGACTGTTTATTTGAAACCATGGCGACCAGGGTAACGCCGGTACGCTTAATCAATGGGACTAAAACCTTGATTTCGGGGGTGTCTCCCGACTTCGAAATACAGATCACTGAATCGCCGGCTTGAATCATTCCCAAATCTCCATGAATAGCATCGGCGGCGTGCATGAACAAAGCAGGCGTTCCGGTTGAATTCATCGTGGCTACAATTTTCTGAGCGATGATGGCAGATTTACCAATACCGGTAAATACGATACGACCCCTACTGGCAAGCAAATGCTCCACACAGGCCTCAAAATCTGAGTCAATTCCTTCGCTTACACGCAAGATTGCCTCGGCTTCTTGGCTTAAAACTTTTTTTGCTGTGCTTTGAATATTTTTGCTTAATTTCAATGTTACTAAGATTTTGGGAACCCACAAAGATAACCATTTCTTAGGCAATAACTGAAACACTTACGCCACGATAAAAATTATGCCAACTTCCATTTCTAGTGAGGTATTGAAGGAACAGCTCAAAAAAACATTTGGCTTTAGTCAGTTTAGGGGGGAACAAGAGGCAATCATTCGGAACACGATTGATGGCAATCATAGTTTCGTCTTGATGCCAACGGGAGCGGGCAAATCGCTTTGTTACCAATTACCCGCTATCGTCATGCCCGGAACGGCAATCGTTATTTCGCCTCTAATTGCGTTGATGAAGAATCAGGTGGACCAAATGCTCGCATTTGGCATTAATGCGCAATTTTTAAACTCTTCATTGAGCCGGGCTGAAATCAATCGGGTGAAAGCGGAGGTAATCAGTGGCAGTGTTAAGTTGCTCTACATTGCTCCCGAATCGCTGAACAAGCAGGAGAATTTAAACTTCTTGCAGCAGGCAAAAATATCCTTTGTGGCGATCGATGAGGCGCATTGTATTTCGGAATGGGGCCATGATTTTCGTCCGGAGTATCGCAAGATTCGAAATATCATTGAATCGATTGATACCAAACTTCCCATCATTGCATTGACAGCAACTGCAACGCCTAAAGTGCAGCAAGATATCCAGAAGACATTAAGTTTGGAGGACGCAACCGTTTTCAAATCCTCGTTTAACCGCAAAAATTTATATTACGAGATTCGCTCGAAAAAGGACATTGATAAGCAACTCATTCGTTACATCAAAAGTCATACAGGCAAGGCAGGCATTATTTATTGTCTCAGTCGGAAACGTGTGGAAGAAGTATCTGAATTACTAGGCGTCAATGGAATTAAAGCTTTGCCTTACCATGCCGGTTTGGAACCCCAAGTGCGTATGGCTAATCAAGAAGCGTTCTTGAATGAGGAAGTCGAGGTGATGGTCGCAACAATTGCCTTTGGAATGGGCATTGATAAACCCGATGTCCGTTTTGTTATTCACTATGATGCACCCAAATCATTGGAGGGCTATTATCAAGAGACAGGTCGAGCGGGACGTGATGGTTTGGATGGAACTTGCATCTTGTTTTACACCTACGACGATATTTTAAAATTAGATAAGTTTAACAAAGACAAGGCGGTTTCTGAGAAGGAGAATGCCAAATTATTGTTGAGCGAAATGGTATATTATGCCAATTTAGGTGTTTGTCGACGAAAGCAGCTCTTGAGTTATTTTGGAGAGCACATGGCGGAAAACTGTGGATTCTGTGATAATTGCATGCATCCTACGCCAACTTTCAAAGCTGAAGAAGAGGTGAGTTGGGTACTCGAGGCGGTAAAGCAAACTGGGGAGAAATTTGATGCTGAGCACATCGCGGATGTATTGGAAGGGAAAACCAATCAATATACGCAAAGCTATGAACAGGAAAATCTATCCGTATTTGGGATAGGAAAAAAGGTTTCATGGGCCCAAATAGAAGATGAAGAGGAGGACGACGAGGAGGATGAAGACAACGATGGTGAGGAGCAGGCACCGAAAAAACAAAAGCTTCGCAAAAAGAAAAAAGAAGTAAATCCGGAGGATGAAAAATCACCATGGATCTCATTTATCAAGCAGGTCTTGATTTATGACTTACTAACGAAGGATATCGAGCATTACGGGGTATTGAAGTTGAGCGAAAAAGGCCAAGCCTTCTTAAATGACTCCTATCCATTGACTTTTTCCCGTGACCATGATTACGAGCAGGAGGATATTACGGCAGAAAACGAGGAGGAGAATGCGGCAGTTGGCGCAAAAGCCTACGATGATGCCTTATTTGAGATCTTAAAAAATCTTCGCAAAAAGGTCGCTAAGGAGAAAAATTTACCGCCGTATGTGATTTTCCAGGACCCTTCGTTGGAAGAAATGGCAACCACCTACCCCACTACCCAGGAAGAAATGTCTCAAATCAACGGGGTTGGAATGGGCAAGGTGGTCAAGTTCGGGAAGCAATTCTTGGATGCGATTATCCGTTATGTCGATGAGAATGAAATTGAAACGGCGAAGGAGGTTGTGGTAAAGTCGACCGTCAATAAATCGAAAATCAAGATTTACATCATCCAGCAAGTCGACCGAAAAATCGATCTGGATTTAATTGCCGAGCAGAAGGAATTGTCCATGGCCGAATTGATAGAGGAAATCGAAGCGATTTGTTATTCGGGCACAAAATTGAATTTGGATTACTTTATTAATCAGGTCATCGAGCCGGATAAGCAAGACGAGATTTACGATTATTTCATGTCGGCAGACACCGACAACATCACACAGGCATTGGATGAATGTAACATTGAAGATGTGAGTGAAGAGGAATTGCGTTTGATGCGCATTAAGTTTTTGAGTGAATTAGCCAATTAATAAAACAGAATGAATGTATTAATTATCGGATCGGGTGGTCGGGAACATGCTTTTGCATGGAAGATTGCGCAGAGCCCATTACTAAGTAGTTTATTTATCGCTCCGGGAAATCCGGGGACAGCGAATTTAGGTACCAATTTAGCCATCGGAGTAGCAGATTTAGCAGGAATTGTCGATGCGATTCGTGCCCATCAGATTGAATTAGTGGTCGTGGGCCCAGAGGAGCCTTTGGTAAAAGGAATTCGAGACTATATTGAATCACAAGAAGACTTGAAACATGTAGGGATAGTAGGTCCAGGCGCTGAAGGTGCCCAACTTGAGGGAAGTAAGGATTTTTCTAAAAACTTCATGCATCGGCATGGCATACCTACGGCAGCATCGCAGACCTTTACGAAGGAAAGTGTGGAAGCTGGTTTGGCCTATCTAGAGACTCAGTCACTACCGATTGTCTTGAAGGCAGATGGATTAGCGGCAGGCAAGGGGGTAATCATTGCACAAACGCTGGAGGAAGCGAAGGCGTCTTTGAAAGAAATGTTATTGGATTCGAAATTTGGTGCGGCATCCGATAAGGTAGTGATTGAGCAGTTTCTACGAGGGATTGAGCTATCGGTCTTTGTATTGACGGATGGTGAAAATTATGTCGTGTTACCCGAAGCCAAAGATTATAAGCGAATTGGAGAAAATGATGAGGGATTGAACACCGGTGGAATGGGCGCGGTTTCTCCAGTTCCATTTGCGACGGCCTCATTTATGGAACATGTAGATCAACGAGTAATTAAGCCGACTTTAGCTGGACTAAAAGCCGACGGAATCAATTACCAAGGTTTCATTTTTATTGGGCTGATGAATCATGAAGGGGAACCTTATGTGATCGAATACAATGCTCGAATGGGAGATCCAGAAACCGAGGTCGTATTACCCAGAATCGAATCAGATTTCTTATCTTTGCTTCTTGCGGCTGCCAAAGGGACTTTGAATGAGGAAAAAATTCAAATTTCAGCACAATATGCTGTGACAACCATGGTGGTTGCGGGAGGATATCCCGAAGATTACCGCAAAGGAGATGTCATCACGGGCTTAGATCAAGTCATGGATGCTCATATTTTCCAAGCGGGCACAAAGGAGCAGGAAGGCCAACTCCTTACTAGTGGAGGCCGAGTAATTGCCTTAACAGGCACTTCAAATACCTTGGAAAGAGCCATACAAAAGTCTCAAAAGGCTGCGTTGTCTATCCAATTTGAAGGGAAAAATTTTAGACGAGATATTGGTCTTGACGTCCTACGGTATAAGGGATAAAAGCCAATCCAACACATATTATGGCATGTAAATCGTGTTCAACAGGGTCGTGTGGATCCAAAAGCGCATCGGGCGAGGTAGCTGGTTGTCAAAGCAACGGAGGTTGTGGTTCAGGTGGCTGCAACAAAATGAATGTCTTTGACTGGCTTTCCGACTTAGATGTACCACAATTTCAGCGTTTTCGCGTCGTAGAAGTTAAGTTCAAAGGTGGTCGCAAGGAATATTTCCGCAATGTAAACCAGTTGGAATTACATACGGGCGATGCGGTCATGATCGAATCGACGAGAGGATTGCATTTAGGGGTCGTATCACTTCAAGGGGAATTAGTCCGTTTACAATTGTTGAAAAAGGGCATCAAAGACGATGATAATTTAAAGACGATTGTCCGTGTTGCCAACGAAAAAGATCTTGAAAAACACGAGCAAATGATTGCGCGTGATTTGCCAACCATGTATCGTGGCCGTCAAATCATTAGCGATTTAAAGCTTAACATGAAGCTATCCGACGTGGAATTTCAGTCGGACGGTAGCAAAGCCGTGTTTTACTATTCTTCAGATGACCGGGTGGATTTCCGGGAGTTGATCAAACTTCTAGCAACTGAATTCAAAGTGCGTGTGGAGATGAAGCAGATTTCTTTACGCCAAGAAGCAGGTCGCCTGGGAGGAATCGGGGTGTGTGGACGTGAATTATGTTGTTCAACTTGGTTGACCGATTTTAAAAATGTGACAACATCGGCCGCGCGCTACCAAAATTTATCGCTGAATCCGGTGAAATTGAGTGGACAATGTGGCCGTTTGAAATGTTGTTTGAATTATGAATTAGAGACCTACATGGATGCCTTAAAGGGGATTCCGACCATTGAGGGACGCTTAAAGACGAAGAAGGGGGATGCGATTTTGCAGAAGACAGACATCTTCAAGCGAATGATGTGGTTCGGCATTGTGGGCGAAGAGGCGATTTGGATACCAGTAAGTTGTGACCGTGTTGCTGAAATTATCGAATTAAACAAAAAAGGTATTATCCCTGAATCCTTCTCCGATCTAAATCCTAATGCTCCGGTAGTTGAGAAACCAACCCTTTCTGAATTGAACTCGGATTTGGAGCGAATGGATAAGAAATACGGCGGGAAAAAACCGGCGGGAAAATCAGGTAACAACCGAGGTGGTCGTGACCGTTTCGAAAATCGCGGACCGCGTGATCATCGAGGACCTAAGCCCGAGGGTCGTGATAATCGAGGGCCGAAACCTGATAATCGGGGTCCACGTCCACAACAAGATCGCAAACCACGGCCTGAACTAGGACCTAAACCTGAGGGGGCGACTCCTCAAGCAGATGGAGAAAATGCAACACCTAAGCCATTCAAAAAGAAGTTCAAAAAGAAATTTAAACCCCGTCCACCGCGCGAAGGGGGATCTCCTGAGGGCCCGTCAGCATCTTAAGCCATGAGTTTCAAGCGAATCATATTATTCCTGACACTTGGCATAAGCATTTCATGCCAAACCGACACGCTCGTTGACCAAACAGTATCGATGTCGGAACATGGCTGGTTACAAAAAGAAAAGGTGGAAATTCCCTTTGAGATCAATGATACAACTAAATCATACGATTTATTGGTAGCTATTCGACAATCCAATGATTACCCTTATTACAATTTGTACTTCATCCCAAAGATTATCAATGCGGATGGCTATGTGATTAAACGGGGATTTTCGGAGGCGTTTTTTTATGATGCACGCACCGGCAAACCCAAAGGAACTGGATTAGGTGACATGTACAGCCACCAATATTCGATTTTCAAAGGTTTGCGATTTACTCGAATGGGGAAATATAAAATCAGTTTAGAGCAGTTTATGCGGACAGATACCTTGAAAGGCATTGTATCAGCAGGCGCATCCATCAAAGAAACACCGATGAGCGATGGGAAAAATTGATGACATAGATAAACAAATACTAGCTTTCTTGCATGAAGATGCCTTCATGTCCAATAAGGAGATGGCGTCACGCCTAGGTTTAAGTGCCACACCGATTCATGAACGGATTAAACGGATGGAAAAGGATGGTGTCATTACGGGATACAAGGCAAGGATTAACCCGAACAAGCTTGGCAAATCCCTTACCGTATTTTGTGATATTTCCTTGAAGGAACATGCCGCCGAATATTTGAATCAATTCGAGACAGATGTTATGTCGCTCGTAGAAGTTCAAGAATGTTATTGTGTGTCAGGACATAGTGATTTCTTATTGAAGATTGTTGTTTCAGATATGGACGAATACCGAAACTTTATCTTGCACAAATTGGCTAGCATTAAAAACATTGGCAATGCGCAGAGTCATTTTGTTATGAATCAGATTCAAAATGAACAAATATTACCTTGGTTAACCAATAAACCTACAATTTAGGACAGCTAAATGGTAGCAATTATGTAATTTGATTATTATCCTAAACCGACTATAGAAAACGATGAATAAAGTAAGTAAATCAATCGTCAGTATCGCAATCATTGCCTTAATTTTGGGACTGGCATTTTATCCAAAAATCAAGCAATCGCTCACCAAGAATCCTGAGGAGGAAGCTAAAAAAGAAAAAGGAGGACCCGGAGGCAAAGGAGGTGGTAAAACAGCTGTGGTCGTTTCCGTGGTGAAATCTACACGTTTGGATGACATGATCAATTCGACAGGTAGTATCCTTCCTAACGAAGAGGTAGAAATTCGCTCGGAGATTGCGGGACGTATTATTTTGCTCAACATAAAAGAAGGGGATGTTGTACAAAAGGGAACTATCTTATTCCGAATCAATGACGATGATTTACAGGCCCGTTTACGCAAATTGGGATTCAATAAAAAATTAGCGGAAGACAACGAGGCTCGCCAAAAAATCTTGCTTCAGAAAGAAGCCATATCGCAACGCGAGTACGACATTGCAGTCAACACGGTGAATACAATCGAGGCTGATATAGAGGATTTAAAGGCACAAATAATCAAAACAACGGTCAAAGCTCCCTTTGCTGGAACCATTGGTTTTCGATACGTCAGCTTGGGAAGTTATATCTCTCCCACGACAAAAATTGCAACGCTTACGAATACCAATCCAGCCAAAATTGAATTCTCTATTCCAGCAAAATATGCTACGATTATCCGCAAAGGAAGTACCATCGAATTTCAAACAGAAAATGAGGATAAGACCTTTGTAGGGAAGGTATATGCTATCGATCCAAAAATCGATCCGTTAACGAGAACCTTACAAATTCGTGCCTTGGCAGCTAATCCAGGAAATCAATTAGTGCCTGGGGCTTTTGCAAAGATCAACTTGATCTTAAAATCAAAGGGTAGTGCGATTCTAATCCCTACAGAGGCCGTGATTCCTGAAGCCTCTGGCAATAAAGTTTTCATTGTGAAACAAGGGAAATCGGTTCCAGTGAAAGTAAAACTTGGCAATCGCGGTGAGAAAAACGTGGAAATTCTTTCGGGACTTTCAATTGGAGATACCCTCATTACGAATGGGGTGATTCAAGTAAAACCTGATGGGGAAGTAGAAATTAAAGAGGTCGTAGAATAAAGGATTTATGGCATCCATCTATTTAAGTCGGTCCTTATGGGCATACAAATTCCGAAAACTAACTTATTTGTTCTCGGCATGTATCGCTTATTTCCGACTATACATAGGAATTAGCTTGCAAAGAATGCAACAACCCGTTGTCGGCATTTTATTGGCAGAACATTTGGGAGATATCGTTGCTGCGGAACCGGTAATTAGCCAATTGAAAGAAAAGCATGCCAAAGCCAAAATCGTTTGGATCGTTAGATCAAGTTTTCGGAGTATTTTAGAAAATCACCCACAAATCGATGAGGTAATTGTGGAACCATCCTTGTTAGTCAGTATTTGGTTAACGCTTCATTCGCCATTCTCTCAATTTTACAACTTGCATTTAAGTGGTCTTCGCTTTGATCCTTATTTTAAGTATGAATTAATCAATGCCCAAGCTGAACTACTAAATCTTAATTTACATACCTATTACCATCGGGGGAATTTATTGAAAGGGGTTTTTGAGTTGTGTGACATCCCCTATCGAGAATCAGTGCAGCCGCATCTTTATTTAGCTCAGGAAGAATTACCTAATTTACCCGAAACCTATTGGGTTATTCATCGTAAATCCAATGGTGCAGATCGCGAGTGGACGGATGAGAATTGGGATAAATTAATTCGTCAAGTACTAGAGCAATACAATATAAGTATTATCGAAATTGGTGTTTCAGATGGTCTGCAGATAAACCACCCGAGGTTTATTTCGTACGTCGGAAAGACGAGCCTTACAAGGATGGCTAAAATGATTGAAGGTGCCAATTTTTTTATTGGTATCGATTCTGGGCCCACGCATATCGCGAATGCATTTGAGATTCCAGCCTTGATATTACTCGGAAATTACAAGTCATTTAAAAATCACATGCCTTACTCAGGGGCGTATGAAAATGGTCGTGCAACGATTTACCATTATCCGGATGGTTTGTCAACCGAAATTCCATTCGATATTGCATGGCAATTGTTAACACAAATAAAACCAATTCCTGAAAAACAATTGGCCTAAACCTAATAACTACATGGCATCATTATCAGACATTAGCATCAAACGCCCCGTCCTTTCTATCGTTATGTCAGTAACGATTATCGTTTTTGGCTTAATTGGATATTCTTATTTAGGTGTTCGTGAGTATCCTTCAGTAGATCCACCTGTCGTGACGGTTCAAACGAGCTATACAGGGGCGAATGCTGACATTATTGAATCCCAAATCACGGAACCACTCGAGGAATCCATCAATGGTATTGCGGGAATTAAAACACTGTCTAGCTCAAGTCGAGATGGCCGTTCGAATATCACCGTTGAATTTGATTTAGCTGTCAACATTGAAGATGCTGCAAATGACGTTCGAGACCGAGTTTCGCGTTCAATGGCTTTATTGCCTAAAGACGTCGATCCGCCAGTTGTTTCGAAAGCAGATGCAGATTCGAATCCGATCTATAACTTAAATATCTTTTCTAATACACGTGATTTATTGAGTTTGAATGAAATCGCAACAAGAAATGTCAAGGAAAAGCTTCAAACCATTCCGGGCGTCAGTTCGGTTCAAATGTGGGGGGAGAAAAAATATGCCATGCGTTTACACATTGACCCTGAGCGCTTGGCATCTTTCCGCCTAACTGCTCCCGATATCGTTAATGCCCTGACTAAACAGAACATTGAATTGCCATCGGGAAGTATCGAAGGGAACAATACGGAATTAACGGTTCGTACGCAAGGACGAATGACTTCGGTGGAGGATTTCAATAATTTGATTATCCGGGAAGAAGGTGATCGTTCCGTTAAATTCTCCGATGTAGGGAGGGCAGAACTCGCGCCAGAAAATGAAAAAACATTTTTCAAGCGTGATATGGTACCGATGATTTCGATAGCGGTCATTCCTCAACCAGGTTCAAATCAAATCGAGATTGTGGATCAGATTCATTTAAAAATGAAGCAAATTCAAACGACAATCCCTAGCGATGTTGTGCTGAAAGAAGGTTTTGATAATACAAAATACGTTCGACGATCGATTGAAGAAGTTGAGGAAACCATCCTAACTGCCATCTTATTGGTAACTATCGTTATTTTCTTATTTCTGCGCGACTGGCGTTCAACCATTATTCCACTAACCGCCATTCCGGTTTCTTTAATCGGGGTATTTTTCTTTATGTATTTGGCGGGATTCTCGGTGAACGTATTAACCTTGTTAGGAATTGTCCTCTCCATTGGCCTCGTCGTGGATGATGCCATTGTGGTTTTGGAAAATATATATACCAAGATAGAAGAGGGGTTAAGCCCTTGGGAGGCGGCATTAGAGGGTTCTAAAGAAATTTATTTCGCGGTAATTTCAACGACAGTAACCCTTGCTGCGGTATTCTTACCCGTTATTTTCTTACAAGGTATCACCGGCCAATTATTCCGCGAATTTGGTATTGTGGTTGCTGGATCCGTTATCATTTCAGCCTTTGTTTCCTTGACCTTAACACCCATGTTGAGTTCGAAATTATTAAAAGGTGGGCACAACAAACCATGGTTTTATAACGTAACCGAACCATTCTTTGTTTGGATGACAACAGCTTATGAAAATTCATTGAACTCATTCCTAAAGGTGCGTTGGATTGCATGGGTGATTATGATTGGTTTGGTGGGTGTGATTTATACCCTGTTTAAATCAGGAGCCATCCCATCTGAATTAGCGCCGCTGGAAGACCGAGGTCAAATGCGTGTGAGTGCCACGGCACCGGAAGGCGCGACCTTTGATTACATGCTCAACTTCACAGATGAAATCACTAAATTCATCATGAAAGAGATCCCTAGTAAAGAGCGAACAGCTATCTATACGATCACATCCCCCGGCTTTGGTAATGCAGGTTCGAATTCGGGCATGATTCGAATTTTGTTGAGCGATACAAGCGCGCGCCGTAGCCAACAAGCCATTGTGGATGCCCTACAACCCAAAGTAAAGAAATTCCCGGGTGCGAAAACGATTGTTATTCAGGAAGCCACCTTGCAAACCGGACAACGAGGCGGAGGAGGTTTGCCAGTAGCCTTTGTGGTTCAGGCGCCCAACTTTGAAAAATTGAAAAAAATGATGCCACAGTTCATGGCCAAAGTACGAGACTCCCCCAAATTTGAGGTATCCGATATTAATTTAAAATTCACGAAACCAGAGCTTCGTTTAGAAATTGATCGAGCGAAAGCACAAAACCTAGGCGTTTCGATTCAAGATGTTGCCCAAACGCTGCAATTAGGCCTATCTGGACGTCGTTTCGGTTATTTCATCATGGATGGGAAGCAATACCAGGTGATTGGTCAAATTAATCGTTCATTGCGGAATGACGTGAACGACTTGAAGTCACTTTATGTGAAAAATAATCGGGGTGACTTGATTCAATTAGATAATATGGTGAAAATTACGGAGCAGAGTACACCTCCGCAATTATTCCGTTTCAATCGCTATTCGGCGGCTACGGTAACTGCACAGATGGCAAAAGGAGTAACTTTAGGAGAGGCATTGGACGAGATGGATAAATTAGCCAAAGAAACCTTTGACGAATCTTTCTCAACAGCTTATGATGGACAGAGTAAGCAATTTAAGGAGTCAAGTTCATCCTTACTTTTTGCTTTCGCACTCGCGATTTTATTGATTTATTTGATTCTATCGGCGCAATTTGAAAGCTTTATCGATCCATTCATCATCTTGTTCACCGTTCCATTAGCTGTCGCAGGAGCCTTATTGTCACTTTGGGATTTTAGCCAAACACTGAATATCTTCTCCCAAATTGGAATCATTGTATTGATTGGTTTGGTGACGAAAAATGGTATCCTGATTGTGGAATTTGCCAACCAGAAAAAGGAAGGTGGATTGGCAAAATTAGAGGCGGTGAAAAGTGCTGCAACTGCCCGGTTCAGACCAATCATCATGACATCGCTTTGTACAATTCTTGGAATTTTACCGATTGCTTTAGCTTTAGGATCAGGTTCAACTAGCCGCGTTTCAATGGGTATTGCGGTAGTAGGGGGCATGTTATTCTCTACCACCTTAACCTTGTATGTGATTCCAGCGATTTACAGCTATATGTCTAGAAATTTAAAACCTTCCAAAGGTGAGTGATGAAATTTGGATGCAACGAGCCCTCGATTTAGCCCAACTGGGCGGAGGGTTCGTTGTTCCTAATCCTTGGGTAGGTTGTGTCATCGTTCGAAATAATCAGATAATTGGCGAAGGGTATCATGCCCAATACGGCGGTCCCCATGCAGAAGTCAATGCCTTTAAAGATATCCATGATGCCCGTGGCTCGACCGTTTATGTCAGCTTAGAACCCTGCAGTCATACGGGCAAAACTCCACCGTGTGCCGACTTATTGGTAAAACACCAAGTTAGTCGGGTGGTTATCTGCAATTTAGACCCCAACCCATTGGTTGCAGGCAAAGGTGTGGCCAAATTACATGCAGCGGGAATCGAAGTTAAAATAGGTGTTTTGGCGGAAAAGGGAGAATTTATCAATCGACGATTTTTCTATTTCCACCGGTATAAACGCCCTTATGTCACAGTCAAATTCGCAAGCTCCTCCGATCAATTTATTGCGCAGAAATCAGGAAAGGCAATTTTGTTTTCGAATCCGATCAGTCAGGCATTGATGCACCGACTAAGATCCGAACACCATGCCATATTAGTGGGGGTAAATACGGTTAACAACGATGATCCAAGTTTAACAACGCGAACATGGCCTGGTCAATCTCCGATGCGATTAATCCTGGATCCGCATGGTCGAACGAATCCTCATGCCCAACTATTGAAAGATGGTGACCCCGCAATCTTTTTCACCTACGAGATTGCTAAATCGATTGGCAATAAGCGATGGGTAGCCTTGGGAAAAACTGATTATTTAATGGCATTTATGAATTATTGCTACCAACATGGCATTCAATCAGTCTTGGTTGAAGGAGGGACAAAAACCATTAACGCCTTGATTGAACGATTTGAAGTACCCGAAATCATTCAGATTGAATCAGACGTCCAGATAGAAGATGGACTGATTGGGCCAGAAACTCCTACAGCTAAGGCAAATGTCTATCCAATCGGCACGAATAACCTTTGGAAAATTTACGAAGAAAAGAAAATTTGACCTAGCAGATAACAATTCAGCGAAAGAATAATCGCAGATACAACCCAGGCTAGATTACGCATCCAAATGGGATTGACAAAAGGTCCCATGCGCTTAGGGTCACTTGTAAACCATACCAAGGGGATAACGGCGAAACTCAATTGCATGGAAAGGACCACTTGTGAAAAAATCAATAATTCATTGATACGAGATTCCCCGAAAATCCAAGTCACGAAAAAAGCGGGTACGATGGCAATCATCCGAGTAATCATGCGTCTTAACCAAGGTTTCATTTTAAGGTCAATAAAGCCTTCCATCACAATTTGACCAGCCAAAGTCCCCGTGACGGTGGCATTTTGACCCGATGCCAATAGAGCGACAGCAAATAAAATACTCGCCCACTTCGTTCCCATCACGGGATCAAGAAGCAGAAAAGCATCCTGAATATCGGCAACATCTTGTCGGCCATTCCAATGAAACGCCGCCGCCGCTAAAATCAAAATACTCGCATTAATAAAGAAAGCAAAGCTCAAGGAAATCGTGGAATCCCAGGTCGCATACTTAATGGCTTTTTTGCGGTCTATGTCATTTTGCTCAAAGGCACGGGTTTGTACAATGCTGGAATGCAGATATAGATTATGGGGCATGACAGTTGCCCCTAAAATACCGATGGCGACATAAAGTTGCCTATCATCGACAATAATACTTGAACTGGGAATAAGGCCTTGTAAGACTTGTGAGATTTCAGGCTGTGCCGCCCACATTTCATAAGCAAAGCAGAGCGAAATAACGGCAAGCAGGGCCATCACAATGGACTCAAGTACACGAAAACCACGGTTTTGAAAATAAAGAATTAAGAAAACGTCAAGGATCGTAATAGCGATTCCCGCTAAAATGGGAATACCAAAGAGTAAATGAAGGGCCAATGCGGAACCAATCACCTCCGCTAAATCACAGGCTGCAATAGCTAACTCGCAAATTATCCAAAGAAAATAAGCGACAGGTTTTGAGAAAGAATCCCCACAGGCCTGTGCCAAATCACGCCCGGTGGCCACACCTAGTTTTAGCGCTAAGTGTTGCAACAAAATGGCAAAAAGACTTGAGACAAGAATGACAGAGAGTAGGGTATAGCCAAATTGAGCACCCCCAGCTAAATCCGTCGCCCAATTCCCGGGATCCATGTAACCAACAGCTACCATAAATCCAGGGCCAATGAATGCACGTAAATTTCGCCAAAATCCTTCACCCTTGGGGACAGGAATTGTAGCAAAAACCTCGCTCAATGAATTTTCAGGATGTGATTTGCGCCAATTATTAGACATAAACACCTATTTGTCCTCAAATATACAAGATTTATGGTAATTCAAAAATAATTTTTAGTTGAGTCTAAAAAAATTAATTACTCAAATAAATTCTTATTTTTGGATTCAAAATACACTAAGATGGCGACATCCTTTGCGGAAGAAAACTACTTGAAAATCATTTATCACCTGTCAGAGGGGCATAATGAGGATATATCGACCAATGCCGTAGCGGAATTGACGCAAACGAAAGCGGCCTCTGTAACCGATATGCTCCGCAAACTAGCTGACAAAGGATGGGTTAACTACCAAAAATACCAAGGAGTACGATTAAGTCCAGAGGGCGAAAAAATTGCCTTAGAAATTGTCCGAAAACACCGTTTATGGGAGGTTTTTCTGGTGGAAAAAATGGGCTTTAATTGGGATGAGGTACATGAAATTGCCGAGCAATTAGAACATATAGAATCTGATATCCTCATCGACAAGCTAGATGCCTTTCTTGAATTTCCCAAAACAGATCCACACGGAGATCCAATTCCAAGCAAGAGTGGTGTGATGCCCGAATTGAGCTATTTACATTTGGCTGATATTAAAGTGGGGCAAAGCTGTGTGCTGATGGGGGTAGCAAAAGATTCAGCCGTCTTTTTGCAATTACTTACGAAGATGAATTTAAGTCTTGGAAGTGAATTATTCGTGAAAGAAATCAATGATTTTGACCGTTCAATTGCGGTAAGCATTAACGGGAACCCGGCCGTATTTATTAGCCATGAAGTAGCCAAAAATATCCTTGTGAAACTAGCTCAATAGATCCAAGACCTCATCTTCGCTTAGATTACGTAAGATGCTTTCATCCGAGGTAACGAGTTCATTTGCTAAGTCAAGTTTCCGTTGTTGCAAGGACAAAATCTTTTCCTCCACGGTTTCCTTGCTGATAAACTTGTAAGTAAATACGGTCTTTTTCTGTCCAATGCGATGCGCACGGTCAATGGCTTGTGCCTCCGCCGCAGGATTCCACCAGGGATCCAACAAAAAGACATAATCAGCCGCCGTCAAATTCAGTCCTACCCCACCCGCTTTTAAAGAGATCAAAAATACCGATTGGCCATCCTCCTTTTGGAAGCTTTCCACTTGGCCTTTGCGATCAGATGTACTTCCATCCAAATAGGCATAATCTATTCCCCGCTCATCCAAAGCCTTACGGATAAGACCTAAATGCTGAACGAATTGACTAAATATCAATACCTTATGATGCTGCTCCAATACGGTCTCTAATTTCTCTAACACCGCTTCCATCTTCCCGGATTCCCCCTCGAAGCCTTCTTCACAGAGCGCGGGATGATTGGCCAACTGGCGTAATTTGGTCAAACCTTGCAGCACAGAGAATCGGGATTTTTGAAGACCCTCGTCTTTGATTTGTTTCAATAACACATCGCGATAGAAGGATTTAGTCTTATCGTACAGGCGTTCTTGTTCTTCGGACATCGCGCAATAGGTAATGGACTCCATTTTCTCCGGCAAATCCGCCGCTACTTGCCGTTTCTCGCGACGTAGCAAATAAGGTTTAATCAAGAAATAAAGACGTTTTTTCTGATCGCTATCGGCCTTTTTCTCAATGGGGATTTGAAAATAATCCTTAAAATATCGCTGAGTACCTAATAAACCGGTATTGACGAAATTCATCTGCGACCACAAGTCCATGGTTGAGTTTTCCAACGGGGTACCCGTCATCACCAAGCGGTATTTCGCATTTAATTTTTGGACAGCCTTCGTAATATTTGCCAAAGGATTTTTAATCGCTTGGGACTCATCCAAGATAACATAGCTAAAGGCTTGTTTCTCAAACCAATCGATATCCGAACGAACCATTCCGAAAGAGCAAAGAATCAAATCAACTTTCCCAATTTGGGCTTGAAGCTTCTCTCTTTGCGGACCGCTATAAACCAATACACGTAATTGCGGTGTAAATTTCTTTGCTTCCATTTCCCAATTGTATAGGAGGGAAGTAGGCATAACCAATAATGACGGAGAGGTCTCTCCTTGTTCTTTCAAGCTTTGTAATAGGCAGAGGGTCTGAACCGTCTTACCCAAACCCATATCGTCGGCTAAACAAGCTCCAAGACCTGCTGCTTGACGAGTGCGCATCCACCGGTAACCTTCCAACTGATAAGGACGCAGGGTTCCTTTGAAGTTCTTCGGAACGGGGAACTCTTTCGTTTCAAGTTTGAGATCATTTAACGTTTTGGTACGCAAATTGGTCTTAACTAATTCTTGCGTTTCCCATTCCTGAATCAACTGAAAATGTTGACGGCGCAAGAATACTCCATCTTCACCGGGACGCGTCTCAGAAAAGTAGAAAAGGTCTTGGTAATCGTGGAACCAATTATCCGGAATAATGGCGATAGAACCATCGGGTAGGTGGAATTCTTTCTTTTTCTGCAAGATGAGTTGGCGAATCTTTAAGAATGGAATCTGGAAAGTTCCAAACGAAATAATTGCCTGAACATCAAACCAATCCAATTTCTCTCCGATGCGTATCTTAATTTCGGGTTTCCCAAGGAAATACCTAGGAGCAGAACCATCGCCTTTAAATTGAACAGAAAATGCTCCTTGGTCTAACTCTTGTTTATGTGCGGTAAGCCATTGAACGGCATCTGAGCGCGAAATCGTTGCCCGGCCATCGGCTTCCATCGGTAAGCCCATGGACTTCAAGGCTTGGAATGCCCGCTTTTCTTTTGTTAGCGAGCGCATGATTTTTTGAAAGGCATAGCTATCCCCCTTCTTTTCAAAGAGTACATTCGCCTCAGATGATAAGCCATCCCAAGGGAAACGGTTATTGCCATATTGAAAGGAAAGGACAAATTGCCAGCGATCTGCTGCCTCAAGCGCTTTTTTAGAACTTACCTTCTCATCCTCGTCTAATTTCGGCGTTATGGGGCCATAAGACAAGAGGTACTGACAGTTCTTTTCGGTGTTAGTAATCTCAAAACCTTTGGCATGCACCGGATAACGGGCTACCATGGCTTTGACAAATTTCCGGAAATAATCTTCCTCCATATTGCGAGGAATCACGACAAACTTCTTATTCAAGAAAGCTCGTAATTTCTTGCCTTCTAGTTGGGGCTTAAAATGATAAAGCTTTTGATTTAACAGCATCCAAGCGGGTTCATCGCAAAGAATGAGCGCATCTTTGTATTGAAACTCAAGCTTATTGCCTTTGTACTTTAGCGTGGGGAAATAATGTGTATTCTCCTCATTGCGCATAAAATGGAACAATACCTCGACTGCCTCTTCTTGAATCTCAACGGCCTGCCGCATGGGATTGCCGTCATTTCCCATGATAAACAACGTTTTATCCGGACAAATTAACTCGAAAATCTGTGCACGACGTTTCTCCACAACAGCATGAACCGCCTCTTGAATCTCCTTCTCCCCTTTTTCGCTATCAAACGTTTTCAAATAAAACTCCTCCATAGTCTTACGCTTGGAGGTATTAAACTTCTCATAAATAGCAGCGGGCTTCATCCCTTCCACTAACTTTACCGCGGCCTCATCACGCTCATCCAAACTATGGGCAAACTCATGAAAATTACGGGTCGTCAGGGTTTGATACTCCCACGTCAATTGTCCCTTGTCATTCAACTGAACGACAAATACCTCAAACAAATTCCCGAGGCATTCGTGGGATAACAATGAATAAACAACCTGAAAAGGTTTGTTTGGAGAGATCTTCATGTAGCTAATAAATACTCGATTGTACGAGTTCTATGAGTAAAACCTTCAAAAATAAGGTTTTTTTGTGAAATACTACCTAAATACCAGAAAATTAAAGGGATACCTTCTTCAAACGGATACAAGCCCAATTCCGAAGATTTGTTTCGGCTTCGAGTTTAAATCCCAGCGGAATCGCTGCTTCAATTAAATGTGGAATATCATCCACGTAGAATCCACTCAGCAATAAGGTACCTCCAGAAACTAGTCGGAGGGCGTACTCCGAAAGTTCATCCAATAAAATGTTTCGGTTAATATTTGCCAGGATCACATCGTAAGTTGTTTCCGGCTCGTTGCAAATCGTACCCTCTTTAAAAGTAAGCCTCTCGCATGCATTTAGCGCCGCATTCTCAATGGAATTCTCTACCGACCAAGGATCAATATCAAATCCATGAATGCGCGTAGCCCCTAATTTATTGGCAATGAATGCTAAGATGCCTGTTCCTGTTCCAACATCGAGAAGGGATTTATCGACGAGCGATAATTCAAACATGGCCATCACCATCAGGGTTGTCGTCTCATGGTGACCCGTACCAAATGACATCTTCGGATTAATCACAATATCCATCGCCACAGTAGGGTCTGGTTCGTGGAAACTTGCCCGGATATTCACTCGATCTAAAATGCGAATAGGCTCATAATTCGTCTCCCAAACGGCATTCCAATTTTGCTTTTCAATTTCGGCCTCCGCTACTTCAATAGATCCTAAAAAACGGTAACGATCTATCAATTCATAAGCGGCAAGCTGATCATAGACAGCTAAAGGGCAATAGGCTTGAATACCGTTTTCAATCTCCTCAAAAACATCAAACCCAATTTCGCTTAACTCTGCCATTAAAATATCAGTAATCTCGACACTTGCCGAAATCCGTAATTGCTTGGTGGCCATAGAAAATGAGAATTAAGGAGTATTAGGATTCGATTCTTTTTTACCGAAAACAGAAAAATGGATGTAACGCTTTGGCTGAGTCCTGAAATCAATGAGTAATTTATCGAGATCCAACAAGGATTTATTCAAGCCATTGTACAAGGAATCATTGGTCAATAATTTGCCAGCAGTTCCATGGCCTTCCTCTAGCTTGCTTACAATCTTTTGTAGGGAATTTATGGCCTTCCCTGCTTCTTGCAAGGTTTGTCCAATTCGAACGGCCTGAAGCGAATCAGCCACCGTATTGAATTTAGTTAACAGTGGTTTCAATTGTTTCTCCGTCTCAGTCAAGCTCTGGGTCAAAGCTTTCATGTTCGTCGTTATTTGCTTGATATTCGACTTATTGTCGGTCACTAATTCCGATACAGAACCATTGATTGTTTTGACAGCTGAATTTGAATTTTTTATCAATTCGTTTA
>JACCDK010037066.1_pt1 | contig 22692 bp, 22 predicted proteins | sample 7445871 | NCBI WGS metagenome assembly JACCDK01 (sample SAMN15323436, study PRJNA562643) | freshwater metagenome | isolation source: river surface water | place: USA:Blue River Watershed | collected 2017-08-15
ACGCCCACGGCAGAGCCGATCACGAAAGCCAGCACGATCAGTTCGTAATCGACCACATCGTGGTGCAGCAGGGTGCCGACCACCGCCAGCAACATACCCAATTCACCAGCCCAGACCCCGCGGCGGGCAGATTTCGGGCTGCTCATCCACATCAGCGCAAGGACGAAGAGCGCGGACGCGATCAGATAGGCGCCCTGTACGATTGTTTCGGTCGTCATCTCAGTTGCCCTTCTTCCGGAACATCTTGAGCATACGGTCAGTAATCAGGAAGCCTGAGACCGCGTTGATGGTTGCGGCGGTAACCGCGATGAAGCCCAGTGTTTTCGCCAGCGGCGAAGCCCCTTCCTCACCCGTCACCATGATCGCGCCGACCACGACCACGGCCGCGATGGCATTGGTCAGCGACATCAGCGGCGAATGGAGCAGCGGTGATACACGCTTGATCAACTGAAAGCCGAGGAAACCGGCGAGCATGAAGACGAACAGCAAGTCCGTCGTTGAAGACATCTGGTGCATTGATTGATCCTTTATGCGCAGTCCAGATCGGCGGTCAGGCCGGCACAGTTTCGAGTTCAGGCAGCAGCCTCTCGTTCACGATCTTGCCGCCTTTTGTCAGGCGAATGGCTTGTGCGATCTCATCGCCCTCAGGCAGCACCGGTCGGCCCTGTTCCTTGTCCCAGAAGGCGGAGAGGAAGTTATAGAGATTGCGGGCGAACAGCGCCGAAGCATCTGCCGCAAGGCGTGAAGGTACGTTGCGATGCCCGACGATCTTCACGCCGTGGCGTTCCACCACTTCACCGGCAACGGCGCCTTCAACATTGCCGCCCTGTTCCACCGCAAGATCGACGATCACACTGCCGGGACGCATCGTTGCGATCTGCGCATCGCTGATCAGGCGGGGGGGCGGACGGCCCGGGATTAATGCGGTGGTGATGACGATATCCTGCTTGGCGATGTGCGAGGAGACCAGCGCCGCCTGAGCAGCCTTGTACTCGTCAGGCATCTCGCTGGCATAGCCGCCAGTGCCTTCGCCTTCGATGCCGGCAACGTCAGAGACAAAGATTGCCTTGGCCCCCAGCGATTCGATCTGCTCCTTGGTGGCAGAGCGCACGTCGGTTGCCGAAACCTGCGCGCCAAGCCGCCGGGCAGTGGCAATCGCCTGCAAACCAGCCACGCCAACGCCCATCACGAACACGCGCGCAGCGGGGATCGTCCCTGCCGCAGTCATCATCATCGGAAAGGCCCGGCCAAACTCTGCAGCGGCATCAAGCACTGCCTTGTATCCGGCCAGGTTGGACTGGCTGGACAGGATATCCATGCTTTGCGCGCGGGTGATGCGCGGCATGAACTCCATCGCCAGCGCTTCAACGCCAGCTGCGGCATAAGCATCCACGCGGGCTCGCTGGCTAAACGGATCAAGGCCCGCAACGATCCACGCGCCGCTTTTTACGCCTGCCAGCGAAGCCGGATCAGGCCCCTGAACGCCCAGCACAATATCTGCATCGCGCACGGCGTCAGCCCGATCGGCAATCGTCGCCCCGGCATCGACAAAAGCCTGATCGGTCAAAGCTGCGCCAGCACCAGCGCCGCTTTCCACCGCAACAGCGGCACCAAGCCCGATGAACTTCTTGATCGTCTCTGGCGATGCAGCAACCCGTCGTTCACCAGCGGCGGCTTCCTTCAAAACTGCGATCTTCATTCCACTCGATCCTAACCAGCGTGAGCGAGTTCCAGCTACGCGCCGCAGCCTTTAAATCAATATTTATCGATTATGGTCAGTTATGCGGTAAGCTTGAGGAGTCAAGGCCTGTAATGAAATCGGATCATTAGGTGAGACGATATCCTGAAATTTCGCATTAATGGATCACTTCTAGGCGCTCTGTTGCAAGGCTCTGAGGGGTATAATTTTATCGATAATTATCTATTCCAGTCGATTGCAATGATCTATGGAAAATGGCGAATCAAGGTTAACCTCCGGGGGAGTGGTCAAATGAAGATTAAGGAAGTGCACCTTCGTGAGAGGCCCAAAGACAAAGTAGGACTCCAGCATTTCGAGATTGTAACCGTCGATCTGCTGCCTCCTCGTGAAGGCGAGGTTCAGGTTAGAAACCGCTGGATTTCGGTCGACCCCTACATGCGTGGTCGCATGGACACCACCGACAGTTATGTGGAGCCATTTAAACTCGGAGCAGCGATGGAAGGTGGCGCCATTGGCGAGGTAGTCGCTTCCAATGATCCGACGTTGCAGGTCGGCGATTTGGTCCGATCCTATTATGGTTGGCGAGAAGGATTTAATGCAGCTGCGACCGAACTCGAGAAGCTGACTGACCTGGCGTTCCCTCCCCAAGCCTATCTTGGTTCGGCAGGCATGCCTGGTTTGACGGCCTATGTTGGATTGATTCGGATCGCCGAGTTGAAGCCTGATGACATTGTCTTCGTCTCGGGTGCCGCCGGTGCGGTTGGTACAACGGCTGTCCAAATCGCAAAGGCTCGCGGCAATCGCGTGATCGGCTCAGCAGGTGGGCCTGCCAAAGCTGAGATTCTTCGCTCGTTGGGCTGCGACGACGTCATCGACTACAAGTCAGAACCGGATTTCCTCGCTGCCCTCCGCCGGGCCGCGCCTGAAGGTATTGATGTCTGCTTTGACAATGTTGGTGGCGACCAATTGGACGCTGCGCTGGCCGTTGGCCGCCCACACGCGCGCTTTGCGCTCTGCGGCTCAATTTACATGTACAATATGGAAGCCACCCGCGGTCCGGGTCACATCTGGCGAGCGATTGACATGCAGATTTCGCTCAAGGGTTACATCTGCAGCGACCATTTCGACATGACTGCAGATTTTTACCGCGACCTTGGGCAATGGCACGCCGATGGGAAGATCCGCCTTTTCGAGACAGTGGTCGATGGTATCGAGAATGCGCCGAGCGCATTTCTAGGTCTCTTTACGGGGCAAAATCTGGGGAAGATGCTCGTCAAAATTTAGGCCGCCAAGTGTCGAACGGATGCTCGGCCCTATTCGGTTCTGAACCTTCGATGCTGTCGCACTTCCGATCGGCACATTCTCCAAATTTCTGGGCTCATCAAGGAGCGCCCCATCATGTATCCATCAATCCTGCTCATCGGTGGTGCCGGCGTCACTGGCAGTGCGATAGCGAGACTACTGCGCAGTCGTTACCCCGACTTGGGCCTCATCATTGCAGGGCGCGACATAGAGAAGGCACAGGAGCTGGCCTCTGCCATTGATGCCCGAGCGATATCTCTGGACCTAAATGCGGCATCCGCCAGCCTGCGAATGATCAAACCGTCAGCCGTCGCCATGCTGGCCAAGGACTCGTCCTTGCAAGGACTTGCGTGGTCACAAGACCTTGGCATTCCATATATCGGCATTTCCAGCGCGGCCTTCGAACATGGCTTGGATTTGGTCCATGCACTCGCCCGGAAACCATCCGCGCCAGTGACAATCGCAGGCCATTGGTTTGCCGGCGCTGTGACTATCGCTGCGATTGAGCTGGCAAGTTACTTCGACGCGACCCACTCGATCACAGCAGGAATAACAATAGACAGGAATGCCACTGGCGGAGGGCCGGCATCCGCAGCCGACTTTGAGCGCGTCAGCAATTCCACCAAGGCCACATTGGCCCGTACAGAAGGGTCATATGTCTGGGAAAGCGATGGGCAAAGCGAACATCCATTTCGATCTTTGGGCGGGGAAATGGTCGTGGGCAATGGGTCGGTCTCGATTGATGTTGCGGCGATCGGAGCAGCGACAAATGCACCAAACGTGAGGATATTGGAGCATTGGGCCGATTCCCATCATTTCCTGACTACTGGATCGCCAGCCGACGAAATCTCAATTGAGATCGAGGGGATGATTGATGGCCGGTTGAGCACCCAGCGTATGACGCTCCAGCTTCCGAACGCTGCCGGGTCGCTTACCGCGATCAGCGTCACAATCGCATTAGAGCGTATGCTTGGACTTGATGGCAGCCCACCGGTCCAGGCGGGAATCTACGGCCCCGAAAATCTAACAGCACCCGCTGACTTCATCGCACGCCTGAAGCAGGCTGGTGTCACAGTCGAGCGCCAATCGCACTGAGCCTTTGCATCGTCGGTAGTCGTATCGCCCTTGAGCTTGCCGATCAATCAAACCGCCGACACAACTTTTCTCTGAACCACCGGCAAGCAGCAAGCCGAGCCCGCTACTGACCCAAACAGTTCATGGAGGAATTATGCCCCAAGCGTCCAAGCAAACCCAGCGAGCAGATTGTTCCGTGATTGGTTTGGGCGCGATGGGCGCCACCGTCGCAAAACGACTGGTCGAGCAAGGGAATCGAACGGTTGTCTGGAACAGGACCGAAGCCAAATGTGCGCCGCTCGAGTCGGTTGGAGCTAATGTCGTTGAGACCGCTGCCGAAGCACTTCATGCATCACCGATCACACTCATTGTCCTGTCTGACACCTCAGTCGCGATTCAGATTCTGCGCGATCTCAATTGCGATCTATCAGGAAGGGTTGTCGTCAATTTCTGCAGCGGAACGCGAGAGGATTCAGACGAGCTTGATCGCTTGATTCAGGACTATGGCGGCCAATATCTGCGTGGTGCGATAACGTCTTATCCGCGTAATGTGGGGCATCCCGACAGTTGCTACATCTATTCTGGTGATGCAGCGGCATATGCGGCGCATCGGGAACTGCTGGCCGGCCTCTCGGGAGAGGCGTTGCTCCTTTCCGAAGCTGACTCTCTGGCACTCGGCGCTGCAGTAACTATCCAGGCATTTGTTGCCATGGGTGGCTTCTATGAAGCCATCGCCGCAGGTTCTCGCCTCGGAGCAGATCCCAAACAGCTGGTCACCAATTTGCACAAAGCTTCCAGATTCTTGTTTCTCGAAGCGATCGAGGATGCAGCCAAGCGGATCGAAATTAAGGATTTCAGCGGTGAACAGGCGACGATCGACACACATGTGTCACATGTTGAAGGGCTCCTCCATTCACTGAAAAACCGTGGCGTGCAAACGCCTCTGCTGACCGCATTCTTGGAAGCGATCAGGGCGGCGCAGGACCTCGGTTACGGTTCTGAGGACATTGCTGCGACTACCAAGGCCCTCTAGCTGAAGTTTTTCCCTGTGCTGATTGGTCCCTTGCGGCGAAGAGGGACGGCAACTTTCATATCGGGCGTTGTCGGTGCCATGGGTGATGGGCGAACGGTTGCGCATGAGGCGCACATTACCGCCGCCCATGGTTGAGGCGGTGTGGCGCAATATTGGCGGCGACACCGGCATTCTCTGGCACAGCGGGAAGCCGGTGGGATGAGCCTCCAAAAACGCCAAGGGACGTTGACACCGCAGCTGGCAGTTGGCGTCACCTTAGATGCGAATATTATCTAGAAAAAATATCCGGCATCGCCACCGGGTGCATGCTGATGACTGATTTTATGGCCAATTTAAGCCATTCCATCGGCAATCCCCCAGATTCGGCCAGAGGCTTGAAAAACGATAAATATCGGCTATGCTGCCTCCACAATTCTCGAAAAGCTGGAGAGAGCGTTTATGCAACACGCATCGGAATTGGCGACTGCGAGCCTTCGAAAGGTCCCGTTCGGGACTCCATCTTCCCATGTCATGGAGATCATCGACGAAGATGGCGGCGTCATCATCGAAGGCATCCTGAATCAGGCGCAATTGGACGAGGTAAACCAGCAGCTCGATCCCAGATTGGCAGCGCTCCACACCGGATCCACTCACGACGATGAGTTGATGAAGGCTTTTCACGGTGAACGGACAAAGCGCCTCACCAACGTCGTCACCTATTGCCCGGTCCTTCAGGATGCGTTGTTCGCCAACGAAACCATCCTCGAATATGTTGCTGCAATGTTTGCCGGGGTCAGTGACACCTTTTGGCTGAACACTTGCCAGGTTATTGAAATTCATCCCGGCGAACAAGCGCAAGTGCTTCACCGTGACATGGGCAATTATCCTGTCTTCTTTCGCTATGGCCCCGATGCTCCGGAAGTGATGGTCAACATGATCCTGGCATTGAAGGACGTTACGGAAGAAATGGGCGCAACACGTGTCATTCCAGCCAGCCACAAATGGGACTTCGAGGAGCCATTCACTCCTGAAATGACCATTCCTGCCGAGCTCAAGGCCGGATCAGCCTTATTCTATGGCGGCAAGCTCGTTCACGGCGGCGGCGCCAACACCACGACCGACAAGGAACGGCGAGTGATCGCGGTCCCCTACAACCCGGGCTTCCTTGTTCCTGAAGAGGCTTACCCCTTCACTGTCCCGATGGAGGAGGTGCGCAAGATGTCACCTCGGATGCAGCAGCTCATTGGCTTCCGTTCCATCCATCAGCGTGAACCGCGTGGCGGGAGCCTTTGGCAGAATAATTATGAGGAAATTGCTGATTACCTCGGCCTCAACTGACTGCTGAGGCACATCAAATCAAAACAAAACTGACTTGGGAGAGAGACATGGCTTATCGGATTGCACGGAAGAAAATCGCGCTTTTCTGTTCTGCAGCAGGTCTGGCGATTGCCGGATTAACACCCGCAGCCGCCCTCTCCCAATCAGCACCCGATGAAGTGGACAGTGGAGATGACATAATTGTAACGGCCAACCGCCGGGCCGAGGATGTCACAAAAATTCCCTACAACATTGCAGTGCTCGGCGGCGACCAGATTGCAGCCACGGGCGTAAATAACCTCGAAGATCTATCTCAGCAGCTCCCAAACCTGGTCGTGACGTCCCACGGCAATCAGAACCTTGGTGCGCAACGGCAAGTGATGCGCGGCTTGAGTGCGTCGCCAGCTGACCGGCTCGGTCAAGCACTCGAGCAAAACTCTGTCAGCACCTATCTGGACAACTCCCCTTACGCGAACTTTTTCCCGATCAAGGATATTCAGCGAGTAGAGGTTTTGCGGGGTCCCCAAGGAACCCTCTATGGGGCGGGTGCATTGGGTGGTGCAATTCGCTTGATTGCAAGCGAGCCCGAACTCGGCACATTTGCCGGATCCATCACGGGTGGCATCGGACTGGTTGGCCGCTCCAATGACCTCGATTATTCGGCGGCAGCGGTTATCAACCTGCCCATTGGCGAAACTTTGGCCGCACGTTTCTCAGTCTCTCACGAGCATAATGCAGGCTATATCGATGCTATTGGCCTGTTTGAAACACAGGATGGCAACCCGCGCGGCAAGCCGGTCTTGGCCAACCCGGCCAATCCAGTGACGAGCTCTGCCGTTCGCCGGAATCGCGAGGACATCAATTCCGATAGCGCAACCTATTGGCGCGCCAGCATCAAATGGGAGCCTTCAGACAATTTCTCGGCCATAGTTGCATACAACCGGGTTGAATCGGATGGCTTCGCGCCGAATGCCGATACACCATACTACGCCGGCGGTCGCGATCCGTTTGATCCTTCCATCAACTACCCCGCAACCGGCGACTATGAAATTATCCGGCGACTCGAAGAGCCGTTTGAACGCACATCCCAGATGTGGACTGCCGATTTCAGCTACGACATGGGCTTTGCCACGCTTTCGACAACAACCAGCTTCTTTGACACCCAGGGCGTGTCCAGTTCGGAAACCACGATGGGGACTGCGGCTTTACCTGCTGTCTTCGTCCCATATTATACCGGGACGCCGACCAATCCACGGTTCAACAACTTGGGTGTTTTCGCGGATGACAGCAGTTCATTCACACAGGAAGCTCGGCTCGTGTCCTCGGCCAGCGACACCTTTGAGTATGTGATCGGAGCATTCTACCAACGCGAGAAGCGAACCGACCTGTGGTCCAGTTTCGGACTGGGGCAGTATGACTACAACACCACGCCAGGTGTTGTGAACTTCTCGGGTATCGGGCCGGATGATCGCTACTTCACCGTCGGCGGGACGCAGACTTTCACTGACAAGTCCCTGTTCGGAGAGGTAACTTGGCATGCTTCTGAGCGGCTCGACCTGACAGCGGGCATGCGATACTTCAAGCAATCGCTTTCTCGCGATGTTGAGTCCAATATCCCCAATTTCTATCTCTTCGAGCAGGCCTCGAACAGAACATCGATCAGCGATCAAATCTACAAATTCAACGTCTCGTACGAGATTGCGGATCGCCATCAAGCCTATGCGATCTTTTCTCAAGGTTTCCGGCGGGGAGGGGCAAATGCATTTGCACTGTCCGGTTTTGCACTCGAACCAGCATCGATTTTGACCTACCGGCCTGACAAGGTCGACAACTATGAAGTTGGCGTCAAAGGCCGGTTCGCTAACGACTGGATGTACTCATTCGACGTCTTCTATGGTGATTGGTCGAACCCCCAGATCGGCACATTTACTCCCTACAATGTCTGGCCAGTGACGGTGAACGGCACCCAAGCCCGCACCAAAGGGCTGGAATTCGAACTGCAAGGTCGCCTGAACCGGGCTTTCGATTTTTCGTTGGGTTATGCATACACCGAAGCCAATCTAACTCGCGATTTCTGTATCCCAGCGGGTGTCGGTGACGGTGTTAACGTAGACCCCTGTGCGATAAGAGGGCTTGCAGGCACTGTTCTGCCGTCCGCGCCGCGTCACAGTGCCACCTTCACACTCAATCACGAGGCGGAAATCTCAAGTGATCTGACGTTACGCACCAGCATCAACACGAACTACAAATCCAGCATGCGGCAAAATCTGCCCTCTGTTACAGCCCGCTACCCACTGCTTCCCTCTTATTGGCTCGTCAATTTCAACGCCTCACTCCAGTTCAAAAATTGGACGTTAAGTGCGTATGTGAGGAACCTGCTCGATGAGCGTGTTGTCTACGGCCAATACACCCGAATTACGCCCTACACTCCCCTCGACCTCGTTGAAACAGTCGGACGCCCGCGTGAGGCCGGTTTGAGCATCCGGTTCAGCTGGTAAATCCTGCATCCAATAAATCCGAGTTCGGACTCGACCTCTGCCAGACCAGAGAGAGCAACCCGCCAAGCTGGTTGCTCTCTCCACTCGGCTATTGAAATTCCCCTAAGGATACAAAGATGAGCCTATCTCCGTCAGACGGCCAAGCAAATGCAAGAGAGCAGGCCTTCAAAATGCCTCTCGAAGACATCAACTTGCTTGACCTGAGTCTTTGGCGTTCTGGAACGTTTTGGCCCTATTTCGAACGGCTTAGGCAGGAGGATCCGGTGCATTGGCATCCTCCGGGTCAACATCGTGACGGGCCATTCTGGTCTGTGACCCGATATGAAGACATCGTAGCGGTGGATACAAATCATAGCGCGTTTTCATCTGAGGGCTCGATCGTCTTGGATGACCCAATCCAAGCAATGCCGCTGCCGATGTTCATCGCAATGGATCCTCCGAAACACGATGAGCAGCGGCGGACCGTGCAACCAATTGTGGCGCCGGGAAATCTCAAGGGCATGGAAGATCTCATTCGAGGAAGAATCTGCAAGACTTTGGACGAACTTCCCATCGGCGAGCCATTCGATTGGGTCGACCGTGTGTCGATGGAGCTAACCAGCCAAATGCTGGCCACGCTATTTGACTTCCCCTTCGAGGATCGTCGCAAGCTCACCTATTGGTCTGACATGACAACTGCAGAGCCGGACTCTGGCGTCTGGGATCCAGATCGATTTGAAGAGCAATGGGTCGAAGTCATGGATGAATGCGCGACCTACTTCGGCAACCTCTGGAATGAACGAGCCAGCCAGCCGGCAAAGGGAGACCTGATCTCCATGCTAGCTCACGGTCCAAACACCAAAAACATGTCGCCCGAGGAATTCATTGGGAACGTTATTCTCCTGATCGTTGGTGGCAACGACACAACACGCAACACCATGTCAGGCTCGGTGTTGGCCATGCATCAAAATCCAGATCAGAGGAAAATTCTCGACGCTGACCCGTCGCTCATCCCGTCGATGGTATCAGAGACGATAAGGTGGCAAACGCCGTTGGCCTATATGAGGCGGACTGCAACACGCGATGTTGAGGTAGGCGGCAAGACAATCCGCGCCGGCGATAAGGTCGTCATGTGGTATATCTCTGGCAATCGGGACGCGTCGGTCATTGCCCACCCGGACAAATTTGACATCACCAGAGATCAGCCCCGGCGGCATCTGTCCTTCGGCTTTGGAATTCACCGTTGCATGGGGAACAGGCTTGCCGAACTTCAGCTCACCATCCTCTGGGAAGAAATATTGAAGCGTTTTCCCGTCATCGAAGTCCAAGAGGTTGAACGGGTGCCTTCGTCCTTTGTGCATGGCTATTCCTCGATGACCGTGAATATTCCATATCGCCACTAGCGCTATCGACCCTCAATTTAAGAAAGGGCGAGGTTCGCCATGCCGAAAATGACATTTATCGAGTCCAATGGAACCAGGCACGACATTGAAGCTGCCGAGGATATGACCGTGATGCGTGCAGCTCAGATCTTCGGGATACCCGGGATAGATGGTGACTGCGGAGGCATGTGCGCCTGCGCCACATGCCATATCTATGTCTCTGCAGAGTGTTCACAACGACTGCCGCCACTGAGCGACCAGGAGAGAGACATGTTGGAACTGGCATTCGAGACCAACGAGACGTCACGATTGGGTTGCCAGATCATGCTCAATCAAGAGACTGACGGACTGGTTGTTCAATTACCCCGCCACCAGCATTAACATTCGGGCTCTCCCTTCAACGTATCAACCCAAATGGCCTAAGGGCGGTTATTAATGGTGTGAGATGGCGCTCATACTGCTGCCAAATTCCATTAGAGCTTGTATAGATCCCCTCCCGTACTTGCGCCGCGCTGGCTGTCAAAGAAGCTGATTTTACCCTCGAAATGTCGACTGCCTCGTCGGTCCATTCCAAGCCACAATGCTCGGCCATGCGTTGGCCGACCACAGAGGGGGAGCTAACCAACTCGGCGTAGTCGACGTCGAGGATATCACTGCCGGCAACCCTGTGCCAATGCGCTTGAAGCTTACTGTAAATGTCAAAGTAGCAAGCGAGATCCCTAAAATCGTAACTGAACGGGTAAGCCTCAGCAAAAAGGGTTCTCCACATTGCGAAGCAGCTGTCGACCGGATCTCGATTTATCCAAATTATACGAGCCCTAGCGATTGATCTTAATATCGGACCGACATACAAATAATTTAATGGAAGTTTGTCGATAGTGGATATTTTTATATTTCTCGGATTTGCCATGCTGCAATATAATTGATTACATTGCTCGGAATCTGCCTGCTGCGCCCTAGAAAATATGTCTTCTCCGCCCGCCGGAGAAGCCATCATCAATGCTCGGCTGAAATTATCCGTTTCACCGTTGGACACCACGCCGTTGAGGCCACTCAAAATTCGTTCGGTCAAAGTCGTGCCAGTTCGCGGAAGGCCGACAATGAAGATGTGGTCTGCTGGCCCTTCTGACAGAGTTTGTGTTTTGTAAGGGCCTTGGAACACTTCAATGATCCGGGACAGCTTTTTCACGTCTTGCTGCACGTCGTAATGCAATTGCGAGCGCCGGGCCTGTGCCGCCATCGCAAACGCAGGAAAGGCTTCATTATAGTCGCCCAGATCATGCAGTTCCTTGCCCAAGGCATAGCCAAGGAACATTTTCTGCCGCGGCTCCCGGGCGCGCGCTAGCCAATCTCGAAGTTCGACGAGATGGTTTGCGTCAGGGCGAGCACGGACGCATTCAGATCTCAACAGAATGGATGGAAAGGGGTCAGGGTGTATCTGTATTGCTCGATTGCACGCATCGATCGCTTCTTCCATTCGCCCAAGGCTGCGTTCGCTTGTCGCAAGATTGTGCAATAGTTTGGCATTGTGCGGTTCTAAGGCGCTGGCCTGTCGATAGTGGTCGTTTGAAACGTTATGTAGTCCCAGCCGCTGCGCATAAAATGCGAGCGCCTCCAGGGCATCCGCCGATCTGGCTGGCAGGTGCTGCACTTCTTCAAATGTCTCCAAGGCCTCAAGCAGCTTTCCTTGCGAAATCAGCTCAGCAAGGAGGTGTGCGTGGACAGGAGAAACTTCTGCTGTTGCCCTGGCGGTGTCTCTTAACCGCTGAGCTCTCACTTCCGGTGGGGCGACTTCTGAACCCATTCACACACCTCGGAGATGCAGGTTCAGGATCAACATCTGCAAGACTGCAGGCAAGATACACCTTCGCCCCCAGCTCCAGCGCCGACATCGATCGAAGTTACCGACGACGAAGAAGGGTGCACAAAAATCGATCAATGTCCGAACTTTGGCTGCGTGTCATAACCAATTTGGCGGATCTGCCAGACCATTTGCGCTCAAAAGTGAGGAATTTGCAACAGGAAAGATTGGGGTAGATCAGTTTAGCCGGACACGACTTGCCTATTGAATCGATAAAAATCGAAACTAAGATGTGCTCTCCGCAGGAGTCAGGTCGCTTGAGCCTGCCTTTCGATTAAGGGGAAATTCGATGCAAACGAGAAGCTGTGATGTAGTGGTTATTGGTGCGGGTCCATCCGGGCTGGCTGCTGCTCGGCAGCTTTCGCGCCAAGGTATCGATGTCGTGGTTCTCGAGGCCCGAGATCGCGTGGGGGGAAGGACCCTCAGTCAAAAGTTGCCAAACGGCGTGACGATCGACGTCGGCGGGCAATGGGTGGCGCCCACCCAGCATCGTGTGTTGAAACTCGCTCAGGAATTGGGCCTGGGAATCTTTCAGACATATGAAGATGGCGATGGTGTTGTCCTGTCGGATGGGGAAGCGAGCAGGTTCTCCGGAACGTCCGACTTTGACGAAGAGATCGTCAATTCCGACATTCGGCAAGCCCGGGAGAAATTGGAGGCACTTGCCGCCTCTATCCCACTTGACGCCCCTTGGACTCATCCGGACTCGCAATTTCTGGACAGGATCACCTATGCAGATTGGATCGAGCAAAATCTTTCAACCGACTTTGGAAAATGGCTCTTCAATTTCAATGCTCCCGGCGTCTTCTCCGTCGATGCCAGTGAGCTTTCGATGCTCCACGTGGCATTCTATTTTGGTGCCGGCGGAGGCTTCAGCGTCGTAACAGGCACGCGCGGCGGCGGCCAAGACAGCCGATTCCATACAGGCATGCAGCAGTTATCGATTGGGCTCGCGGAAGAGCTCGGTGAGCGAATCTGCTTCAACGAAGTGGTGGTAAAGGTTCAGCAAAATCAGGACGGTGTCAGGGTCGTTTCGGAAACATCCGAAACCGTCGCGAAATTTGCGATCATTGCAATCTCGCCAACCTTGGCGGGGCGTATTCGCTATCAGCCGCCGATGCCGGCCTCGCGTGACGGCCTCATGCAGAGAATGCCCATGGGCACAGCAATAAAGATGATGCTGGTCTATGAAACGCCATTCTGGCGCGAGGAAGGACTGTCTGGTTTCGCACTGACGGACCATGATGTTCCTCAATTGCTGTATGACAATTCTCCAGACGATGGATCTTGTGGCATATTGCTGGGTTTCACCGAGGGGCTGCCAGCCCGGCGCTGGATTTCGGAAACGGTTGAAACGAGAAGAGCCGAGGCAATTAGAACGGCGGTGGCATGCTTCGGAGACAAGGCAGCCAATCCCATTGATTTCATTGACAAGTCATGGACTGAAGAAGAGTTTTCCCGTGGCTGTTACGCTGGGACCATGACACCTGGCACATGGACTACCTTCGGCCACGCATTGCGTACGCCGGTCGGCCGAATTCATTGGGCGGGAACGGAAACGGCCACATACTGGAACGGGTACGTCGAAGGCGCCATTCAAGCCGGTGAGCGCGCTGCGGATGAAGTAGGTTCGTCCCTGAAGTAGATTTCGGCGCGGCCGGAAAATTCTCCTTCTATACGCGGGACCGCAGATTTTTGAGCGGTCCCGCGCAATCGCACTCCAGTGGCGTCGGACACTGGTTGCTACCGTTCTCTTTCGAATTGGACTGCGCGCTATCGTTGGCGAGGCCAGCGCGTTGCAATCTTGTGCAAGCTAGGCCAACAGGCTGGGACGCGATTTTCCATTCTTATCGAGTCTTGAAGATGACGGCCTCAGCATCACAAATCAAATCGGTCACATCGGACGCCAAAGCAGCAAGGGCGACATCACCGCGCAAGCCAGTTCAAAAGCGGAGCCGAGAACGATTTGAGCGATTGCTCGACGCGGTCGAATCTCTTTTGCAGGAGCATGAACCGACTACTGTCGGCCTTTATGACATTGCGAAACAGGCCAACGTCCCGCCCGCGTCTGTTTATCACTTTTTTCCAACGAAAGAGGCTGCATTTGTAGCGTTGGCTGAGCGCTATCTTGAACGTCTCAACGAAATGACAAGAAATACCCCATTGGATAGATCAAATATCCGGCATTGGTCGGACCTGTACGTACAGGGTAGCGATAGATTATTCGGTTTTTACAATGAGAACCCCGTTTTGCTAAAATTGTTCTTTGGTAGCGGCCTTAACGCTGAAATTCACAATCGAGATTTGGACTACATCAAACGCCTTTCCGAAGACGGATATAATTGGATGAATGCCTATTTTGAGATGCCATACATACCCGAGCCGGAGATCAAATTTTCGATCATTTACGCCATTTATGATGGGGTGACGTCAGCTTCATATCAGCGACACGGCAGCGTAACGCAGGAGTATCGAGACGGACTGATAAGTGCAGTTTTGGCATATTGCCGAACTTTTCTGCCCGAGGTCATCCCCTTGCGTCCTCCGCCTGCGCAGGACCAATGACTTCGCTCATCCACGCAGGGTGTTCGAGTCCAACTCTTGCCGAATCTTAGCAGTTCGCTTCGGGCCCAGATCATAACCGATGATGCAGGCAGCCCCGATCAGAATGAAAGAAATGGGGCCAAGAAGGTACGCAATTTGCAAATTCGCAATAGTCGCAGAGGAGTTTGCCGCTCCTGGTTCGGCTTGGTAGTCAATCAAGGACAAAATCCAGAATGTCAGGCCAATCGCTGACGCGGCAGCGATTTTAGGTGCCAATGTGAGGAGTGCATAGAGCATAGCGCTTTTGTCCCTGCCTTCAGCAAGGCGTATTTCGTCGATCACATCTGCAGTCATCGAACGAAGGAGCACATGAAATCCAGCATACAGGAAACCGGTGATGATAACGGGCGCAGAGGACAGCAGTTTGTCAGATACAGGCACCAGCGAGAGGCTGGCCAACGCCGCAGCATAGGCAATGGCAAAAATCATTACCGCTACATGCTTACTCACAACCGAGGCAAGTCGCGCTGCTGCGGGCGCGCCAACTAGTCCCGCGCCTAGCGCGAAGATCAGTAAGGTAGAGGCATCTGCCACCGAAAAACCGCGCCCATCCGAAAAATAGAAAATGAAAAGCGATCCTTCCCAAGCCGTTCCGGTCGTGAACAGGAGCATGGCAATGAAAATTCTACCCATGTTTTTGTGGCGCAACAGCCCCCAATAGGATGACAATTTCTCCGGAGTGACGAGCGCCTCGTATAGCTTGGGGGTAGGCGACCAGAGCATCGCCAATGCTACCGCAATCGGTGTTGAAAGGAGGATGAACCAGCCCATCGCCGGCACTGCCATGCTCGATCCATCAGGATTATCTACCAGGAGAGGCATGGCAAAAAGCAGCGTCATTCCAGCAACTCCGGAAGTGCCAATGGCTGCAAAAATGCTCGACCGTTCTTGATAAGAGGTGGAAATGTTTGCAGCCCATGCAGAATGGGCCAATGTTATCATGGATGAACCTAGATACATTAAAAGCAGCCAAAATGCGATGCTCGTTAGCGTGTCACTGGCGCTTGCCATGAACAACATATAGACTGCGGCCATCGTGATGGGCACACCAGAAATGAGCCAAATTCTATAATTATTTTGTTGTGTATTCGTTTTATCGATAAATAGGCCAAGTAGCGGATCAACTGGGAGATCAAGTATTCTTACAAGCGCAAATACCATACCGATATATGCTAATTCCATTCCCAATGTTGAAGCATAATATTGTGGAAGGTAAACGGCAACTGCCATGTATAATGCTTGCATTGGAAACGCGACCATAGCAAACGCCCATGTGTTGGCATTGGACCGCGAGCGATTGTGAGTGCCAATGTGCATAGAGTTCACCTTTCATCGGCGTAGACTGAGAAATGCACAAAATTGCTGGCCTAAAGTTCAGCTGACCCACCGTCGCAAGGGATGGTTGCGCCCGTTAGGTAGGCCGATGCCCGAGCACCCAGAAACACAGCCACACCGGCAATATCGTCCGGCTCGCCAACGCGCCCCAACGGGTTGGCAGCGCGGATGGCATCGCCATGCTCAGACAAGGTCGCTGCCATCATTTTCGTGGAAAATGGACCTGGTGCGATCGCATTCACGAGTATATTGTCTTGGCTCAGCCGCCTCGCAAGATGACGGGTGAGCATGATGCACCCTGCCTTTGATGCAGAATAGGCGAACGTCTCTAGGGCTGGCGGGCGCAAACCATTCACCGAGGCAACATTAATCACTCTGGAATATCCGCCGTCCGCGTTGGCTGCGCGCAATTGTGGCAGAAGCGCCTTCGTCAAGAAGAAGACCGATTTCAGATTCAAATCGACAACTTTGTCCCAGCCATCCTCGGCGTAAGTGTCTATCGGCTCGCCCCAGGTCGCACCCGCATTGTTGATCAGAACATCAAGTTTGTCTTCGCTGGATTGGAAGGCCTTAACAAGACCCTCGATGCCAGCCAGACTGCTGACATCTGCAGGAAGCGATTGGCAAAAGCCAGTTTGAGACAGTTTGGCGGCTAAGCCGTCACACACGCCAGCCTTTCGCGAAGAGATATACACTCTCGCGCCGTTCTCGACGTAGGCCTGAGCGATCATTGCGCCTATGCCCGTGGACCCGCCAGTGATCAGTACGACCTTGCCTTCGACGCTGAACAGCTCTGTGACTTTCACGGGCTCGGCTCCTCTAGATGGATGATCAACGAGGCAACCAAAATGAGAGGGATGCACCATTAATCGATTTTTATCGAATTAATGGTTTACCGTTCAGCGCCAGCTTGTCAATTGGCCTCGGGTCTCGTCTGACTTAAGTAGCTTCGTGGTAAGTTGGAGGATGCGCGGGGGGGTATGCCGAACCCTGATCCAACGTTCTCTCAGATCGGATCCCAAAGTTTTCGGGGGTTTGAATCAAATTTCTAATACTGGCATCGCTCATCACGTTCCTATCTCGATATTACCCTCGGACAGGAAATCTGTGCCGATGGCTTTCATTTCTGCCACAAAAACTCGGGGCTATGATGCCAGGCAGCTTTAGAGCGTTGCTTTGACAGTGAAACCGACACCCGGTTAACAGCGCTAAAGCGTTTTGGTGGTTCCCCAGTCGATTGGCTCCACTTTAGGCAGTATTCCAATCCAGCCGATCAGGCCCAGCACGTTGACCAACCCCGCAAGCAGGAATGCCGTGCCATAGGAGCCGTTGCTGGCGTCGATCAGTACGCCTGCGAATAGAACACCTATTATCCCAGGCAAGTTACCCATCATGTTCTGCACACCCACCCAGCGGGCTGCAGCTGTGGAGCCCGCTATGATCTGGGGGATCATGAAATAGGCTGGTGACGAGAAGCCGAGAAACATCTCGTAGACGAAAAGCAGTGCGATACAGGCGCCAATCGGCATGAATGGCATTGCAAGCATACACACCAATCCCGCGACATGGGCTGCCGCAAGCGGCAGCTTGAGCGTTAGCGATGGGGACCAACCACGCTGGATTGCCTTGTCGAAAGCCCAGCCTGCAAAGAGCGCTGCCAGCGCATTTACCAGATAAGCGCTCGATACCACCGTTGCCATCTGCGACATTGAGAAACCACGCTGCATTTCAAGATACATCGGCAGATAGCCGAGGATGAAGTACCAATTCCAGTTGCCAGCGAAATGGCCGAGTGAGGCACCCCACAAGGCCCTTCGACTTAGTATATGGCGTAGGTTGACCATTCCTTCGTTTGCGACATTAGCGGGCTCGACCTCGTTGATCCGTACCCGGCTCCATGGAACAAGCCAGAGTAACGAAACTGCGCCAAAAAGAATGAATGTGGCGCGCCAGCCCCACATTTCCATAAGGACACCGCCGATCAGCGTCCCCGCCGCCGGGCCGACCAGATAGCCAAAACCGATCACCCCGTTGGCCAGTCCCATCTGCGCACCGGGGACATTGCTGGCGATGATCTTGGAAGTGGTCGTGAAAGCCACACTCTCACCCACGCCGAGCATTATGCGCAGCACGAAGAGCCCAAAAAAGCTCTCAACAAAGCCAGTCAAAAAGGTCGAGACTGACCAAAGGAGCGCGCCAATCCCAAGTACGAGTTTCCCGCCAAACCGATCCGAAAGCGCGCCCGCTGGAAGCTGGCAGAAGGCGTATGCGAAGTAGAACCCTGCCGCCAAAACGCCGTATGCAGTTGCCGAAAGATTCAGATCGGCACGGATAAGGGTAGCCCCTGTCGCGAGGTTACCGCGGTCGACATAGTTGATGAACAAGCTGGCTGCCATCAGCCCGACTAGGATGAGCGGAGTAGTCTTTCGGGATAGGTGCGTCTCAGTCGACATGGATAGGTTCGCCTTGCTTCGAATCCTGTGCAGTTTGCTCCGACAGAAGCACATCATTGATCATTTCGGTCATAAGCAACGCAATCATCCGAAAATAGGAAAGGTGCTCCCGCATCTTCAGGAGCGACAGACGGAAAGGCCCTTTTGGGCATCTGGAATACCGATAAGATTTTCGAGCTTTGGATGGCAGATCCGGGCCCTGTCTTCGTCGGTCGCGAGGGTCTTCCGTTTTTTCAAAGACCATGGAGACCCTCTGGGGAGCAGGTCGAGCAGTCTCCATCTCATCAGTTGCCCGGAGCTGGCTGCAGGGCCGGTGCATACTCTGAGAGACTCTCGCGGCCCAGGCCCCTGACGCCGCGGGCAGTTAGGATTTCAACAACTTCAGCCGGATCGACGGTCTGAACAGTCAATTGTCTTGCATTGGCGATGGTCGCGGCTATCCCCACGGCTTCCCCCATCGCCATGCATTGGGGCATGCCCCGCACCGAGGCGAAGGCGGCCGGATCAGCGCAGACGAGCCGCCCGGCAAACAGTAGGTTCTCGATGTCTCGTGGCACCATCGCCTCTAAGGGAATGCTGTAGTAGCTGCCCTGAGCAACAATTGCGTCATGGGTCATCGACGCATCGGCGCGCATGACATCGTCTATAGGGTTATCGCAGCAGACGATGCCGCTGGCAAATTTTTTAGCCTCCGCAAGATCGCTCGCAAGTATGCGTTGCATGGCTTCGAGCTTTCGAGTTTCGCGGACGCCAATTGTGGGGCCGAGTTCGCTCATGCGCGCATTCTTGAAGCCTGGAACACTGTCGATCAGGAACTTTGCCAGTTGATGGCAACGACGCCGCCCTTCCTGCGTGGCCTTGGTCACTTGCTGGGGGTCGGTTCCGTCCACCCCGCGAATATGCACTGAGTTGCAGAAAACAGTGTCGCGATGGAACCCACGCATCAGGTAAAGTTTGGCGAGATCGGGATGCAACCGGCCCTCGGCGATGCCGCGCGAAGCGTCCGACGTAAAATAGGGATCACCCCGGGCGAAGACCTGCTCCCAAGGGGCGCCCAGCATCGAGAAGGACAATGTTACGCCCATCATGTTGCCGCGCTCGTCGCCCAGCGCGAAAGGGACGCCGGCCTTAGCGGAAATGTCGCCATCGCCCGAGCAATCGATCACCACGCCCGCCTCGATTGTCAGCGGTCCGATCCGATCATAGCAATCGACTGCAGCGATACGTTTGGTATCCAGTACTGGCGAACCTGCGAACGTGTTCAGATGAACCTCGACGCCGGCATCCTCCAGCATCTGAAACATCGCAAAGACGGCCGCTTCGTGATCATAGACTACTTCTGGCCCAAAATTTTCCAGAACAGACGGACGTATTTCGGCGAGCGGCGGCTGCTTGGAACACAGCATGGTGGTTAGGGTATCGAAAACGCCGCCGATGCTGCGGCCAGTCGGAAACCCTCCGCCCCAGGGCATGCCCGGGCAAAATGCCATCACTCCACCAACTTTGCTGGTTCCCTCTACCAGTCGCACGCGGGCGCCGTTGCTGGCCGCTGCATAAGCAGCGCCAAACCCTGCCGTGCCTCCACCGATTACCAAGACATCTGCTGATACTCTCCGATGCATGACCATTTATCTTTCCTCACAAGGGCGGGGCGCAAACAGCGCAACGCGCACATCAGATTTTTCCAATGCCAGGCCATGTTGCATTTTTGGGAGGGAGCGAACGGTTGGGAACGCGATCTGTCCGTGCTCGCCTATCATTTTAGGTGTCCGTCAGGTGAGTTGGACTGCACGATGGCAAAGAGAGCATAGACCACCCCGCCGGGCGTTTCCCGCGCCTCGCCGGCAGCGAGCGTGGAATTGAGCCAGTCATAGCGCTGATCGCCAGTCGAGAAACTAGCCTGAACTTGAAACTGGGTCTCTCCGAATGCTGTCTCAACGCCGGCATCCAATTTTGCAGTCACTGCATCGCTGAAGCGATAGATGCCGGTGTAGCGCAGATCGATGATGGCACCGTCGTCGGTTTCCAGAACCTTGCGGACATCCAGTTGTGCCAAACCACTTTCCCCGACCAGCATCCAATCTCCGCCGCCATCAAGGATGCGCCCTCTGACACGAGGCCCGGAGAATGTGCCGGCCTTGATTACGTAAGTGATACGCTCACCAAACGGGGTCCGGCCAACCTTGTAGGTCTCCACCCCATTGGAAAAGGTCATAAGTGGCTCAAGATGAAGCATGGTGGATCTCGATTTATTATGCGGAATGGAGCCAATGCTCAAAGATCAGCGAATGGCGATGAATGAAGCGTTTGGTCATGGCAGAAAGCCAGTGCGGGCAATGGCCTATTGAAGCAGCCAACATTACGGCCTTCCCATATTCGTCCGCCTGCAAAGGGCCAAAAGAGAACTCGAAAAGCGCCGACACTTATGGCCTGCGCGCTTCGTTGCGAGTCAACAGCAAGCTGCCATTAGAGGAACTGTCCTGCAAAGGACTTCTTATTCACCAACGTTGAGAAATTCTCATGTCATTCGTCGCGCAGCGACGCAATCGATGGATCGCCCTCAACTTGCTTAATGACCCAGTTGCGAAACGCCCTGACGTTGGCATTCTCCGCCCGCGTTTGCGAGCTGACTATATACCAGCTGAAATCAGGCCGCACGTCATGACGGGGGAATGGTCGGACCAGAACACCTGCGGCAAAATCTTCTGACACATAGGGCTCCATCGCCAGGGCCACGCCATGCCCGCGCGCCGCCATCCGTAAGGCGTGGTCATAACTGTCAAAGCTGAGCCCGTTGTCGGGATTGACCGAAGTCACATCCTGCTTGTCTAGCCAAATCTGCCAGTCACCTTTAGATGAATAGACCTGCAAGATGGTATGCTGCGCGAGATCTTCAACAGACACCAGGGTAGCAGCTGTTTTGGGCGTGCAGACCGGGAAGATGCGTGGTGTAAATAGATAGGTCACATGGAGCCTTGTACCTGCAGGCTTGCCGATCAACAGCGCGACATCGCAAGCATCGTCGGTAAAGTCGGCATCCTGCTGGGATGTGACCAAGCGGATAGTCAGTTGCGGGTAGAGCTTCTGAAATTCTTGAATGCGCGGCATGAGCCAACGCACAGCGATCGTCGAATACGTCTGGATCGTCAGTTCATCCGGACGAGTCTGCCGCTTCAATACGCGCATACCCTCGTCGATCTCGAGGAAAGCAGCATGGACGTGTCGATGAAAGGCCGCACCCGTCTCCGAGAGTTCAACCCCCTGCGGGCTGCGCATGAAAAGCAAAATGCCGAGATAATCCTCCAAAAACTTGATCTGGTGGGACACTGCAGAAGGCGAGACGTTGAGCGCCTCGGCCGCAAGTTTGAAACTGCCGGTCTGACCAGCAGCGTGGAACGTGCGCAGTGCGTTCAGTGGGGGCGGCGTTTTTCGCATTACCTAAAGTCTGACATGAGTAATGCTCAAGGCCAAGCCAGTAATCTTCGTTTGCTGAAAAATCGGGAAATCGAGATACATATCTCCTCGCAATCATCCGGATGGACACCATGATTCCAGCTCAAACAGCCATTATCTCAGCTGGGGCAAATGGCATCGGCCTTGCCATCGCGCGCCGCCTCAGTGCGGAAGGCTGGGCGGTCTACATCTGTGACCAAGACGAAGCCGCAATTGCGGATCTGCAGCAGACAGACTCAACCCTTGCAGCATTCGCTTGCAATGTTGGCAGCAGGGATGCAGTCGACCGGTTCTATCACGTCGTGCAGGCGGATATGAACGCCAGAGGCCTTACCGGCATCGATTTGCTTGTTAACAACGCAGGCATTGCAGGGCCAACGGCTCGCCTCGAGGATCAGCCCGTCGATGCGTGGCGGCAGACCATCGACGTTAATATCAACGGCACATTCTACATGACCCGCGCGGCGATTCCGTTGCTGCGCCTCAAAGGGCCCGGTGCTTCGATAATCAATATGAGCTCTAACGCGGGGCTGTTTGGTTGCCCGCTGCGTGGGCCTTATGTGGCAAGCAAATGGGCGATTATCGGCCTTACCAAGACGTTGGCAATGGAATTGGGGCCGGAGGGCATCAGGGTCAACGCGATCTGTCCGGGTTGTGTCGAAGGACCCCGGATCGACCGGGTCATTGCTGCCGATGCCGAGGCACGCAGCTTGCCCATTGCCG
>JACCDK010620108.1_pt1 | contig 22663 bp, 19 predicted proteins | sample 7445871 | NCBI WGS metagenome assembly JACCDK01 (sample SAMN15323436, study PRJNA562643) | freshwater metagenome | isolation source: river surface water | place: USA:Blue River Watershed | collected 2017-08-15
ATCAAAGTTAAAGGTATTTTATCAAGAAAAAAATTCATAAAACAAGGGCCTATAATTCATTTATTTACGAAAAATATTACCTATTTTTGTAATAGAAGAATTTGTGTTTTATTCTTCACTAAATCTATGTCTAATTATGTGACTTAGAATGCGTTAGCTTTACTTTAAATTTACTCAAACAGATAAATCCTTACTATGAAACTAGTTAAGTTATTCATTTCATTATTGCTTTTATTAACTTTTCAAATGACAGCTTTTGCTCAGGATCCTTTAGGGGGTCGTGATTTAAGTACTGTTAAGGTAGAATCATTAACAGACAATCAAATTTCAGCAATTCAACAAAAGTTGAAACAATCAGGTATGACCATTGACCAAGTTGAGTCTCAAGCTATTGCAAAAGGCATGTCGCCTGCAGAATTTGCTAAATTAAAAGACAGAGTAAATGGCATTTCTGGAATTGTTTCAAGTAAGACAACTAAGAAAAATTTAAATACACAGCAAGTAAATCAAAATACAACAAATAAAGATTCGATTAATCTAAACATTAATCCAAATATAAATACTGAAGTATATGGATCTGAATTGTTTGTTTCATCTTCAATTGGAAATACTGCTAATAAATCTTTAGCAACTCCTACTAATTATGAAATTGGACCAAATGATGTTCTGAAATTAGTGATTTATGGTGTACAAGAATATTCTGCTGATATTCTTGTAACTAAAGAGGGCAAAATATTAATAGACAATGTTGGAGCTATTAAAGTTGGAGGATTAACAATTGAAGCTGCAAAATCAAGAATAAAACAACAAATGGCTGCCACAGCTTATTCTAGTTTAAGCAGAGGGGAGTCCAAAATAGACCTAACATTAGGAGATATAAGAACCATTCATGTAAATGTGATCGGCGCATTTAAAAGTGGCACTATGAATGTTTCTTCATTATCTAATGTGATTAGTGTTTTAAGCGAAGCTGGTGGACCTAATACTATTGGATCATATAGAGAAATAGAAGTGATTAGAGATAATAAACTGTATAAAAAGGTTGACTTGTACAAATACATGCAATATGGAGATCAGTCTCAAAATATTGGTTTAAAAGACAATGATATTATTCGTGTTCCAGCTTATAAGCAAAGAGTAGAAATAAAAGGGGAAGTAAAAAGACCCGGTATTTTTGAAGTTATTGGAACTGAAACTTTCACACAGATTTTACAATATGCAGGGGGATTTACTGATAATGCATACTCTGCATGGGTAAAAATTATTCAAAAAAATGATAAGGAAAAATCAGTGAAAGATGTTGCTTCTTCGGAATTTACAAAATACACTCCAAAAGGCGGTGATGAAATTACCGTTTCTAAAATCATCAATCGTTTTCAAAATAGAGTTACATTAAGCGGAGCTGTTTATCGTCCAGATGTGTATGAATTAACTCCTGGCATGAGAGTTGCAGATTTGATTAAAAAAGCAGATGGCTTAAAAGAAGATGCATTTATTGGTAGAGCACAATTAATTAGAAGCAAACCAAATTTATTGAAAGAAATGATTAGTATCAATCTTTCAAAAGCTTTAGAAAAAAACAATGCTGATAATATTGAATTACAAAGGGAAGATGAATTATATGTAAATTCTATTTTGGACCTAAGAGATTCTTTGACAGTTGAATTACTAGGAGAAGTAAGGTCTTCAGGAAGATTTAATTATATAGACAGCATGACTGTAAAGGATTTGATTTTAATGGCTGGCGGTTTTACTTATGCTGCTAATAAAAATGTTGAAGTTGCAAGATTAGTGAAATACGGTGATAGAGTAGAAAATACAGAAGTAACTCAAATTTTAAAAACAGAGATTAATGGAGATTTAAGTTTTAATCCAGGACAAGAAAATTTTGTTTTACAACCTTTAGATGTAGTTACCATAACAAAAAAGGTAGGTTATACCTTGCCAGAAGTAGTAACTATTAGTGGACAAGTTCAAAGTGCAGGAAAATATACACTTAGTTCAAGAGTCGAAAGAGTTAGTGATATTGTAAAAAGAGCCGGTGGTTTAATTGGAGAAGCATATGGAGAAGGAGCATTTATTAAAAGAAGAAGATTTGATATCGATTCCTTAAAATCTGACGAAACAAAAACTTCTATTGAATTAGCTTACACAAGAAAATTCAAAGCTAAACAAGAGGCAGATAGAGCTAGTGTTTTAAATACTGCCAATGCTACAGCAATAAGTTCGGCTTCGGATATTAATTTAAATCCTGAATCAAAAACAATTAAGTTAAAAGATACTTTAAATGCATTATTCAAAGAGTTAGATGAAGATTATTATCAAATTGCTATTGATATCAACTACATAATGAAGAACCCGGGTTCTGAATTAGACTTGGTATTGAGAGGTAAAGATGAAATAGTAATTCCTAAAATGGACAATAGAGTAAAAATTAGCGGTGGCGTTTTAAGACCAACTAATATAGTTTACCGAGACGGATTGACTATTGGTGAATGTATTAGTGCCGCAGGAGGTATTTCTGAATATGCAAAAAGAGGAAGAGCATATGTGATATATGCCAATGGTAAATCAAATAGAACAAAAGCGTTTGGGTTGTTTAGAATAAATCCAAGAATTAAACCAGGTGCCGAAGTTGTATTACCAGAAACAGATACTAAAAAGGATAAGCCATTGACTACAATAATTCAATTTACTACCGTTTTAGCTCAAGTTGTTTCTGCATTGGCTACGATTAGTTTGTTAAAAAAATAGCAATCAGAAATGGAAACAAATAAATTACAAAATAGAGATAAGTTTTTTGAAGACGAAGTGTCTCTTAAAGAGATTGTCACTAAGATTAAAAATTATTTTTTTTATTTAATTGGGTACAAAAAAATTATTTTAATAGCTTTTGTATTTAGTTTCATTCTCGGTTATTTGTATTTTATTAAACAAACAATAAAATATAAAGCAGAAATAAATTTTGTCTTAGATGATGAAAAACAAAGCGGAATGAATGGAGCGAATATTGTTGCTAGTCAACTTGGATTAGATTTGGGTTCAAATACAAATGGTATTTTTTCGGGAGATAATTTAATTTATTTATTTAAAAGTAGGATGATTATCGAAAAAACACTTTTAACTAAATTAAAAATTGACAACAAAATTAAGACAATTGCAGACTTTTATCTTCAAGCTGAATTTCCCAAAAAGTATAATGATGATATTTTTACAAATAATAATCCTAATCAATTAAATAGAGATCAAATATTAGCTTTACAAGTTATTAGATCCGAAATTTTAAAAAATATACTAGAAGTAAAACAAAAAGAAAAAAAAGTATCTGTTACAACAATTGAAGTAATTAGCAAAAATGAAAAATTTTCAAAAATATTATGTGAGCAATTAGCTAAAAATGTTTCAAGTTTTTATATCGAGACTAGAAGTAAAAAAGCAAGATTAAATAAAGATATTTTACAAAAACAGGTTGATAGTGTTAGACAAGAGTTAAACCAAGCAATTGATGGAGTTGCCAGGGCAAATGATCAGTCCTATAATTTTAATCCAGCTTATTTAGTTACAAAAACAAATTCAACAAAACATAATATTGATATTCAGGCCAACACTGCAATACTCACACAATTAGTTGCAAACTTAGAAATGGCCAAAGTCGCATTAAGAAAAGAAACACCACTTATACAAGTAATAGATTATCCAATTTTACCTTTAGATGAGGTTAAATTTTCATTAATTTTCATAGAAATTATTTTTGGAATTATTTCATTATTCTTGGCAATTATTTATTTAACCTTTTTTAAATTATCAAAAAAACCATAAATCATGTTTGATAAAAAAACTATATTAATTACTGGAGGGACAGGCTCACTAGGAAAAGCTTTAACGAGAGAAATTATTACAAAATATCCTAGTATAAAGAAGATTATAATATTTTCGAGAGATGAGCAGAAACAATTTCAAATGGCTCAAGAGTATCCTGCAAATAAATTTCCACAAATAAGATTCTTTATTGGTGATGTAAGAGATTTTGATAGAGTTAAAAGAGCTTTTAAAGGAGTTGATTATATAATACATGCAGCAGCTATGAAACATGTACCTATTGCAGAGTATAATCCAATGGAATGCATTAAGACAAATATAAACGGTGCCGAAAATGTAATTAATGCCGCTTTAGAAACAGGTGTAACAAAGGTTGTAGCATTATCAACAGACAAAGCTGCTGCTCCTATTAATTTGTATGGAGCAACAAAGTTGGCGTCTGATAAACTTTTTATTGCAGCTAACAACATTAAAGGAGAAAATCCTATTGTATTTTCTGTTGTAAGATATGGCAATGTAATGGGATCAAATGGCTCAGTAATTCCTTTTTTTATAAATAAAAGAAAAGAAGGTGTTTTGCCAATAACTGTAGCAGAAATGACCAGGTTTAATATTTCCTTACAAGGTGGAGTCGATATGGTTTTACATGCATTAAATTCGGCCTGGGGTGGGGAAATTTTTGTACCAAAAATACCTTCATATAAAATCACAGATATAGCAACAGCAATTGGTCCAAATTGCGAACAAAAAATTGTTGGAATAAGACCGGGTGAAAAAATTCACGAGGAGATGATTACATCTTCAGATTCCTTTTTTACATATGACCTTGGAAAATATTTTGCAATAATACCTCAAATACCCAAATGGCCAATTGCTGATTTTGTAAGTTATTTTAAAGCAAAAAAAGTCGAAGAAGGTTTTACTTATAATTCTGGATCTAATACAGAGTGGGTATCTGTTGAGGAATTAAGAGTCTTAATTAAAGAGCATGTAGATAAAACTTTCGCATTTTAAATTATGCATAATATTATTCCATACGGGAAGCAAGATATAACAGATGATGACATACAAGCAGTTGTGTCAGCATTAAAATCAGACTACTTAACTCAAGGCCCTATTATTTCTGAATTTGAGTCAAAATTTGCAGAATATATAGGTTCAAAGTATGCAGTAGCAGTTTCAAATGGAACCGCAGCATTGCATTTATGTGCTTTATCATTAAATGTTAAAGAAGGTCAAAAAGTTATTACTACACCAATAACTTTTGCTGCATCTGCAAATTGTATCAAATATTGTGGTGGAGAAGTGGTTTTTAGCGACATAGACCCTAAAACATACTTATTAGATATAATTAAGGTCAGACATTTGTTAGAGTCCTCACCTAAGGGAACTTATCAAGGAATTATACCTGTTGATTTTGCAGGTAGAGCAGTTAATTTAGAGGATTTTAGAAAATTAGCAGACGAATTTGGGTTATGGATTATTGAGGATGCTTGTCATGCACCAGGGGGTTATTTTATAGACAAGGCAAATCAAAAACAAAATTGTGGAAATAGCAATTTTGCTGATTTGGCAATTTTTTCATTTCATCCAGTAAAACATATTGCATGTGGAGAAGGAGGAATGATAACTACCAACAATCAGGAATTATATACTAAATTATTAAAATTAAGAACCCATGGTATTACAAAGACAAATGATGAATTTGTTAATAATATAAAGTGGGCTCAAGGTGGCATTAATTCAAGTATTGAAGAAATTAAATATCCAGGATGGTATATGGAAATGCAACAGCTTGGGTATAATTATAGACTTACTGATTTTCAAGCTGCATTAGGCATTTCTCAACTAAAGAGAGCTGATTTAGGGATAGATAAGAGAATTAAAATTGCAGAAAAATATAATTATGTATTTAGCAATTGTAGTTTTATAAAAGGACATTCTAGTTTAATAAAAGGACATGCCTATCATTTATATATTATTGAAGTAAATAATAGATTGGGACTTTATAATTTTTTAAAAGAAAATAACATATTTGCTCAAATACATTATATACCAACTCATTTAATGCCATACTATAAGCAATTTGGTTGGGATATTGGCGATATGCCAAATGCAGAAAAGTATTATGAAAATTGTATTAGCTTGCCAATGTATCCCACGCTTACTGATGAAGAACAAGATTATGTAATTAATAAAATCAAAGATTTTTATAATGAATAATTTGGCAATTATTCCTGCAAGAGGTGGAAGCAAAAGAATACCAAGAAAAAACATAAAAGATTTTTTGGGTAAACCCATTATTGCTTATTCAATCGAAGTTGCCATTAAAACGGAATTATTTGATGAGATTATGGTTTCTACAGATGATGAAGAAATTGCCGAAATTGCAATAAAATATGGAGCAAAGGTCCCATTTTTTAGATCAAAAAAAAATTCTGACGACTATTCTAGTACCATGGATGTTATAAAAGAAGTATTAAGAGAATATAATCTGAAATTAAGCATCAATTTTGACAATGCATGTTGCATTTATCCCACAGCGCCATTAATAAAAGCTGAACATTTGAAAAGCGGATTCGATAAATTAATTTCAGAAGGGTTTACTTCTGTTTTTACAGCAGTTGAATTTAGTTATCCAATTTGGAGAGGTCTAAGTTTGAACGAGGAAGGAATTACAAATATGATATGGCCACAATATTTAAATGCTAGGTCTCAAGACTTGCCTAAAGCATATCATGATGCAGGACAATGGTATTGGTTTAAACCCAAAAATTTAACTGAATCTTTTTTCATAGGTAAGCCTTCGATATTTAAATTAAATGAAATAGAGGTTCAAGATATTGATAATTTTTCTGATTGGGAAATAGCAGAATTAAAATATAAACTGTTGTGTTAGAATATAAGTGCTTAAAAAAACAAACATTTGAAATTGATGAATATAAAATCATTCCTATAAGGCATGAAGATAGGTATGATATTATGAAATGGAGAAATGAACAAATGTACCATTTAAGGCAAACTGCAATTTTAACTACTGAAGCCCAAGATTTGTATTTTGATAAAGTGGTTTCAAATTTATTTGAAAAAGAAAAACCGGATCAAGTATTATTTTCATTTCTAGAAAATGATAAATGTATTGGATATGGAGGCTTGGTTCACTTAGATTGGGAAAAAAGATCTGGTGAAATTTCATTTTTAATTTCAACAGAGTTGGAAAGTGAATTTTTTGAAAAGCTTTGGATTTCATTTTTAAAAATGATAGAACAAGTTGCATTCAAATTTTTAAATTTGAATAAAATTTACACATTCGCTTATGATTTAAGACCTAAATTATATCCATGTTTGGAAAAGGCAGAGTTTAAATTGGAGAAAATAATAGAAGAATCAAATAGTAAAATTGTAATACATTCAAAATATAATATTTGTGCTGAATAAATACATGGCTTATTATAAAAAAGCTTTTTTCATTAGGAAAACTGAAGAATTGTTTTTGGAACTATTTAAAGAAGGTAAAATTTCCGGAACTGTTCATACTTGTATAGGGCAAGAATTTACAGGAATATTTGCTTCAGAATATAGTATTAAAGAAGACTTTGTAGTAACAAACCATAGAGGTCACGGTCATTATATTTCATTTACTCAAGATTATATTGGTCTCATTAATGAATTGCTTGGAAATATTTCTGGTTGTTCAAAAGGCATAGGCGGCAGCCAGCATTTATTTAATGAAAATTTTTTGTCTAATGGGATACAGGGAGGAATGTTGCCAATAGCTGCAGGAGTTGCTTTTGGGAATAAACACAAAAAAAACAAAAATATATCTATTGCTTTTTTAGGTGATGGAACCTTAGGTGAAGGAATTCTATATGAAACTTTAAATATTTGTTCTCTTTGGAGTATTCCAATTGTATTTATTTTAGAAAGAAACAATATTTCACAATCAACCTCTTTTGAACAAAATTTTTCCGGAAACCTGAAAAGTAGAGTTGAAGGATTTGGTGTTGAATTTAAATCAACAACAATTTATGATATTTCCCACCTTGATGAAACAATGAATAATTCAATAAACACAGCAAGAACGGAAGGGAAGCCAATTTTTGTAGAAATTGAAGTAGGGAGATTATATTCTCATTCTAAAGGTGATGATAATAGAGATGCAAAGGTTATTGAAAATTTAACATTAAAAGACCCCCTTAACATTTTTCTCTCAAATAATGAAAAATTAAGTCAAGAATGGGAGACTGAAATTAATAAAATTCATAGAAATGTCCTAGATAATATTGATGATAAAACAATAATGAATGTAAAAAAAACATTAAGTAGCGAAAAATATTCGAAAAATCAAGAAAAAGCTTATTACAAAGTAGAAACTTCTATAACAAGTGAAAAGAGGATAAATGATTTAATATATGAAGAACTTAAAAACATATTGACATGTGATAAAAATTCATTTATAATTGGAGAGGACATTGAAAACAACAATCAATTTAATCCATTGCCATATGGTGGGGCTTTCAAGGTTACCAAAGACCTTTCCAACTTATTTCCTCTAAATGTTAAAAATACACCAATAAGTGAACAAGCAATTACAGGAATTGGAATTGGTTTAGCAATAAATGGATGTACAAGTATCATTGAAATAATGTTTGGAGATTTCACTACACTTGTCTTAGATCAACTTTTGCAACACGTTTCTAAATTCACGTTAATGTATGGAAGGGACTTGCAAATTCCTTTTATATTGAGAACTCCAATGGGAGGATTTAGGGGATATGGGCCAACACATAGCCAGTCACTAGAGAAACACTTTTTAGGTATTCCAGGATTAGAAGTTATTGCATTAAATCAATTAATACCTCCAACAATAATATTTAATAAAATCATAAATGATAAAAAGCCAGTATTATTAATTGAAAATAAAATACTTTATACAAAAAAATTATATGAAGATATTCCACCTGGATATGAACTTGAAGTTATGAAAAATGAAATTGAATATCCAGTTGCAAAAATTTCACCAATAGATGGTAATCCAAATGTCACGATTGTTTGTTATGGTGGCATCTTAAATGAAGTTTTAAAATCAACTAGAGAATTATTTTCATTGAATGAAATATTAGTTGAAGTTTTTGTACCGACTGATTTAAATAATGGGGATATTCCTATGCTTGAAAGGTCACTTCTAAAAACAAATCTTTTATGTATTGTACAAGAAGGAAACTCTTTTGGATCTTTTGGATCTGAGGTTGTTTCAGTTTTAATAAAAAACAATTTCAAAGACTTCGAATTAATAAATATATCCAATAATTCAATAATTCCAAGTTCGCGAGAACTAGAAGAAAAGGTGTTGCCTACAAGTGAAAAAATTTCTAATTTAATTTTAAATAAATTATGATAAATAAATATTACGTTGAAAAATTCAATGCTTCAGATGATTATTTCAATGTAACAGAATTATATTTTCTGCAGTCTGAATATATAAAAAATGGACAATTGATTTTTTCTATAGAATCTTCAAAAGCCGATATAGATATTGAATCTGCTAGAGAGGGATATTTATATTATAATTTTGTAAAGGGACAAAAAATAAATGTTGGCGACCTTTTTTATATAATTTCAGATGAAAAAATAAAAGACTGGGAAAGTCAATTTAAGAAAGAATTAGAAACTGATCCAAAAGATATTGGATTATTAATTTCGAATAAAGCAAAAATTTTAATTGAAGCTAATCATATTAATCCATTAGATTTAGATAAAAAAAATATCAAAGAAATAGATGTAATAAATTATTTAAATAGCATAAAAAATGAAAACTTTGAAATTTTTGAAAAAAAATATTTAATCGAAGGTGATTCCCATAAAACACAAGTAATAATCATTGGTGGTGGCGGTGGTGCTAAAATGATTATTGATGCGTTAAAATACTCGGACAAATATCAAGTTGTTGGAATATTAGATGACAATTTAAATTTAGGATACAATATAATGGATATTAATGTTGTTGGTCGTTTAAATGACGTTAAATCATTATTAGAAATTGGAATAAATAATTTCATATTAGCATTTGGTGTTTTGACTCAAAGAAATGTTAGATATGAATTATATTTAAAATTAAAGGAATTGGGCTGTATTTTCCCAAATGTTATACATCCAAAAGCAGTTGTTGAACAATCAGTAATCATGGGAGAAGGAAATGTAATATTAGCAATGGCTAATGTTGGAAGCTGTGTAAAAATGGGTAATCTTAATTACATTAATAATAATGCTTTGATTTCACATGATTGTGAATTACATGACAATGTACATCTAGCACCAGCTTCTGTATTAGCATCATCTATTGTCATTGAGTCCAATGTTCTAATAGGGATGAATTCAACTTTATATTATGGAATTACAATTGGATTTGGCTCAACAATTTTAAATGGTTTAATTATAAATAATACAGTATCAAAAAATGTAATTCAAAAAAATAATAATTAATGAAAATAGGAAATTATAGTATCGAGAATAATAGTTCTGTATTTATAATAGCAGAACTATCTGCAAATCATAATGGAAGTATAGAAAATGCTATTGAAACAATTAAAGCTGCAAAAAGGGCAGGTGCAGATTGTATTAAATTCCAAACTTATACAGCTGATACTATCACGATTGACAGCAATAAAGAAGATTTTTTTATTAAAGGAACGATATGGAATGGTTCCAATTTGCATAAATTATATCAAGAAGCTTACACACCATGGGAGTGGCATGAGCAATTATTTAAAGTAGCTGAAGAAGAAGGTCTTGTTTGTTTTTCATCACCTTTTGATAAAACAGCCGTAGATTTTTTGGAAAATTTAAATACACCTGCTTATAAAATTGCATCATTTGAAATTACAGATATCCCATTAATTGAATATGTGGCCTCGAAAGGTAAACCTATAATTATTTCAACAGGTATCGCAGAGTTAGAAGATATTCAACTTGCAGTAGATACGTGTAGAAACATTGGGAATAATCAAATAGCATTACTTAAATGCACATCAAGCTATCCTGCACCTATTGATGAAGCTAATATGATAATGGTAAAAGATTTAAGTGAACGTTTTAATGTTATTTCTGGATTATCTGATCATACAATGGGTGCTACTGTTCCAATCGTTGCAACAGCTTTAGGTGCAAAAATAATTGAAAAGCATTTTATTTTAGACAGAAGTATTGGTGGTCCAGATGCATCATTTTCAATGAATGAAAAAGAATTCACCGAGATGGTTAGATCAATCCGTGAAGCAGAAGTAGCTATAGGTAAAGTTGAATATGAGCTAACATCTAAACAATTAAAAGGCAAAGATTTTTCAAGATCTTTATATATTGTGAATGATATTGCTGAAGGAGAAGTATTAACTACAGAAAATGTTAGGTCAATAAGGCCTGGTTTTGGATTACATCCAAAATACTACAATTCAGTCTTGGGGAAAAAGACAAAAGTAAAACTTGAAAAAGGAGACAGATTAAAACTTGAAGATTTAAGTTAACATAAATTATATTATAATTTATATTGTTTCAAATTATTATCATTTAACAAACCAGTATTGGAAGGAATAAATAAAAAGATAGGTATACTTAAAAAAGTTGTTCTTTTAGCTTTTTCAAAATATAAGATATTATACATTTTAAGTATTATATCAATTCTGTCTATTTTAATTGAGACACTTGCAATGAGTTTGTTAAGTTCGATCTCAACTAGAAACTATGTTATTTTTGATAATAAACTAAAAAACCTTGATCCTTTATTAGTTTTCAATATTGCTTTGCTTTTATTTTTAGCTAGATTTGTCACAATGTCCTATATTGAATCTAGATATGTTTATGTAGCAAGATTATTTCAACATTATCTTTCCGAAACTACTTTTAATAAGATATTAAACGAAAAATTAAGAGAGATCGAAAAACAAGAAATTGGTTATTTTATATCTATGTCTGGTGACGAGGCATCAAAATGTTCTGAAATATTAAACTCTTTTTTACGCGCTTTAAATACAATTACAATTGGTATATTTTATTTTATTATGGTACTGAATTATGACATAAAATTTATATACATATTGTTAATATTTTTCATAGTAAATTATTTTTTCATGAAAAAAAGCATGAAAAAATTATATAAACTTGGAAATGAAAGCTTAATACTAAGTAGAAATTCTGGATCAGTTTTATTGGATGCCTTTAATTCGTTAAGAACAATAAAGTCTTTTGGGGTAAGTAATTTCATACATAAAAATTACAGCGAAAAAATGTATGAATACCAAATGACAAATTTTAAAATCACTACTAGGTCAATTTTTAATAAAATTTTTCCTGTAATTATTTTATTCACGCTACTTGGAATATATGTCTTTGTAGATATTTATTACGTTAAAAAACTAAATATAACATATCTATTGGCCCTTTTCTTTATGTTAATGAGGTTGTTAACTATAATAGGAGATCTATTTCAAACTTCAAGTACAGTAATTTCTAGCTTGAAATTAACTAACGACATATTAGATTTTTCACAAAAAGAAAATATAAAACGAATTGGTGATAAACTAAATCATGTTGACAAAATAGAAATAAAAGGAATTTCTTTTGGTTATACTGCCAATAATATTCTTTTTAAGAATCTGAATTTACTGTTCACCAAAGGCAATAGTTATGCTATAATAGGAAAAACAGGCTCCGGAAAATCAAGCCTTTTGGATTTAATTATGAATTTTAATATACCAAATGAAGGTGTAATAGAAATTAATGAAATAAACGCACTTAAATATGATGAAAATGATTTTGTAAATAAAATTCTATATGTAGGTCAGGAATCTATGATTTTTAATGATTCAATATTGCACAACTTACAAATGGATAATATATATGATTTGAATAAAATAAACAAAATGTTACAAATAGCTAAAATATTTGATACTGTTTATGCATTTGACGAGGGGTTAAATTACAAACTAAATTATAGAGGTACAAACATTTCAGGTGGACAAAAACAAAGATTAAATATTGCTCGGGCATTATTAAGAGAGCCAGATGTATTGATACTTGATGAAAGCGTTAACGCGCTGGATAGTGAGACAAGAAAAAGTTTGGTTATTGACATTTTAAAAGAATATGAACATAAAATAATTATATTCGTTACACATGATAAAGATATTTTAAACTTGGTAAATCATGTTTATGATTTAGATAAATTAAAATCAATTTAGACTTGCCTTTATTAAAGAAAAAATTAATTAAACTATTAAATTACTCTTTTCTTTTTATTGAATTTATTCAAATAAATATATTGAATAAAAAGAAAAAAATCTTCATCGATCTATTTTCTTTATTCAAATCTAAATCATTAGAATTAAATAAAGATGGAATTATACTCGTTGAAATGGTTGAGAATTTTGAATTTGCTTTTAAAATTGCTTCTGCAAGTTATACATTAGCCAATAAATACAATTATAAAGTAAGTATATATGATTGTAATTGGAATACAAGGTTAAATAAACCAAATTTTCAAAAATGGTTAAATTGTTTTGGATTACATTCTATTATTCAAAAAGTTTATCTAGCTTTTGGCGATCAAATAATCTTTAGTAATTCAAATTTATATTATAATCAAAATTTAATTCACCATAAGTCCGACCAAATATTTGCAAGTCTTATAAAGACATCAGATATATTAGATATTAAATTTGATGGAGTGATAGTCGGTGATTTAATTTATGATACATATTTAAGGTACTATCATGAACCAACAATTACTAAATTAGATCAGAGATTAAAATTTATAATACGAGTATCTTTAGATATATATTATTCATTTTGTGATTTATTAGACTCACAACCAATTAAAGTACTAATACAATCATATACAAGCTATATTACTCATGGCATTTGTTCAAGAATAGCGCTGCATAAGGGTTTAAAAGTTTATTGTATTTCGTCAGATGCTTATATTATCCAAGAAGCCAAATTGGATTTTCCTTATCATGGAATTAATCATACTAAGTTTTTGCCAGAAAATGACATTTCTACTGACAAATTACACATTGCAGAATCTTTATTAACAAAAAGATTTGAAGGTGGGATTGATGAAGCAACCTCATATATGAAACAATCGAGTTTTTTCAAATCTAATAAATTCGAATCACTTAAGTTACTATTTAACAAGCAGAATAGAAACATAGTTATCTATGCTCATGATTTTTACGATTCACCGCACATTAATAGATTACTTCAATTTGATGATTTATTTAAATTTTTAGATGAAACATTATTTTTTTTAAATAATTTATCTGATGTAAGTGTATTTATCAAAATACATCCAAATGGAATTCTTGGCGCAGATGATATTACCATCAAGTTAGTACAAAAATATAATAATAATAACTTCTATATATTAGATGCAAATGTTTCTAATCTTGATATTATAAAGTTAAAACCAGATATAATTGGAACAGCTAGGGGTACTGTTGGAATTGAGATGTCTTATTTTGAAATTCCTGTGGTTGCACTATTTGATAATATATATTGTAACTATAATTTTGTTCACACTTGTAAAAGCGTGATTGAATATTTTAACATATTAAGTGGAAACAGTAATTATAAAATTGATTATAATAAAAAAAATATTTATAATTTTTATTACAAAGCTTACTTAGAACAAAAAGAGTTAGATACAGAAAATGTACTCAATAAAATTAAAGTAAAAGAACATGATACTTATACAGTTGGGTATATTGTTGAATTTCTAAAAAGAAATGATAATAAAATTGTTGAAGAACTAATCAATTTGTATCAAAAAGCTATTTCTTTAAATTAACATTATTAACTTATTTCTAGAATGGATTTAGCGCCAGTAGTAATTTTTGCATATAATAGGTTAGATCATATTCAAAAAACTATAAATGCTTTATTAAATAATTATTTATCAGAAAAATCTGAAATTTTTATATATAGTGATTATGCAAGGTCAGATAAGGATGTATTATCGATTTTACAGGTTAGAAAATACATTAATGAAATTAAAGGATTCAGAAAAATTACACTAATTGAAAGAGATAGAAATTATGGTCTCTCAGATAATATTATAGAAGGGGTAACTGATATTTGTAATAAATATGGTAAAGTTATTGTATTAGAAGATGATTTAATAACAAGTCAATATTTTTTGACATTCATGAATGAGGCAATAGATAAATATATAGACAATCCAATGGTTAGCTCAATACATGGTTATGTTTATCCAACCAAAACCAATTTGCCAGATACGTTCTTCATAAAAGGTTCTGATTGTTGGGGATGGGCTACTTGGAGTAGTGCATGGAATAAATTTGAAAAGAATGGCTCTAAATTATTGGAACAAATTAAATCAAAAAAGCTTGAGAAGGAATTTAATTTTAACAACACATTTGATTATGTGAAAATGCTTCAGGATCAAATTGATGGTAAAAATAACTCCTGGGCAATTAGGTGGTATGCATCCTGTTTTCTAAATAATATGTATATTTTATATCCTGGGAAATCATTAGTAACCAATATTGGATTTGATGGTACAGGAACACATTCTGGGCAATCGCTTATCTTCAATCAATCAAATCATTTGAATAAAATTAATGTTTTAGACATTCCTGTGATTAATAATGAAATTGCATATGAGGCATTTGTTAATTATTTCAAATTAAATAAATTTTATACAAGTAAATTCAAGAAAGAATTAAAAAACATCTTGCCTAAGATTTTACTAAACATGTATAGAAAAGTAAAGTAAGGTGCTGAATTTTACAACATTTTTCGATTCTAATTATCTTCCAAAGGGAATTGTTTTATACAATTCTTTATTAAAAGTAATTAAACAACCGTTTAGGTTATACCTATTATGTTTGGATGAAGTAACTCATGATTTTTTTATTTTAAATAAACATGATTTTGAGAATGTTGAATTAATAAAAATTTCTGATTTTGAAAAAAATAATCTAGAATTACAATTTGCAAAAAATAATAGAACATTAGTTGAGTACTATTTTACATTAAGTCCTATTTTGCCACTTTATTTATTAAAATTTTACAAACTTGAACATATATGTTCAATGGATGCTGATTTATTCTTTTATCATAGTCCCGAAAATATTTTTGAATCTTTAAATAACTATTCTATAATCATTACACCACATAAATTTTCTGTAGAATTAAAGAATCGTGAAAAATATGGTTTATATAATGTAAGTTTTCAACTTTTCAAAAATGATGAAACTGGAATAGCATGCTTAGTAAAATGGAAAAATGAATGTATAGAATGGTGTAAGGATGAATACGATGAACTAAATAACAGATTTGCAGATCAAAAATATTTAGATAATTGGCAGAAAGACTATAAACATTCTATATTAGTATTAAATGGACCAGACGTTGGATTAGCAATATGGAATGTAAATAATTATAAATTAAGTATAATTAATAACACGTTTTTATCAAACAATCAAAATGTGATATTTTATCATTTTCATAATTTTAAGTCAATTACAAGTAACATAGCTTTAAATGGGTTTTATAGTTATATTGTTAATAGAAATAACGAAATAAATATTATTTATAAAAATTATTGGCAAAAACTAAATAAAACAATAATAAAATATAATTTAAACATAGATAATTCAATTAGACTTAAAGAATCAAGTTTAATATCAAAATTATTTAATGATTGTACTTTTTATATTTTCAAGGCTGATAAACTCTACCATTTTAACCTAAAATATATCCCTAAAATATTTAGAAAACTACTCATTAAAATTTATGGCTAAATTAATACCCGTAAGGACAATCAACGATAATAGAGGCGATTTGACTGTAATTCAAGATGAGTTACCATTCCAAATTAAGCGAATATTTTATATTTATAACGCAGATGGTTCAATACGAGGCGGACATAGACACCATAAAACTATTCAAGCGGCTATTTGTGTTTCTGGCGAGTGTAAAATATATATTAATGACGGAAATGAAAAACAAATATTTCATTTAGATAAACCTGATATTTGTTTGTTATTAGAGCCAAGGGATTTTCATAATATGTTTGATTTTTCTAACAACGCCACTTTGCTAGTATTTGCTTCCGAAAAATATGACCCAAAAGACTATATACATGAAGATTATGACTAATAATATTACATATGAGAGTTTACAGAAAGTAAACAAGCAATTTGAAATTGATTTTAAAAATAAGTTCAATGATTTTTTGAATAAGGGTTGGTATATTCTCGGATCAGAAGTAGAGAAGTTTGAAAAATCTTTTGCAGATTATAATAGTTCGAGATTTTGTATAGGAGTTGCCAATGGTTTAGATGCAATTGAACTAAGTATTTTGGCTCTAGATTTTCCTGAAAAATCAGAAATCTTAGTTCCTTCTAATACTTATATAGCAACTATTTTAGCTATAATAAACGCCGGACATATACCTGTTCTTGTTGAACCAAGAATCGAAACATATAATATAGATCCTAAAAAAATTGAAGAAAAAATCACATCCAGAACTAAAGCAATTTTAGTCGTCCATTTATATGGAAATGTATGTGAAATGGATAAAATACAAGAAATTGCAAATAAGTATAATATTGAAATTATTGAAGATTGTGCTCAATCACATGGCGCACAATTTGATAAAATTAAAACAGGAAATTTTGGTAAAGTGGCAGCTTTTAGTTTCTATCCAACAAAAAATTTAGGTGCACTTGGAGATGCTGGTGCAATTGTAACCTCAGATGAGTCATTGTTTCTTAAAATAAAAGCATTGAGAAATTATGGCTCCGAACAAAAATATTTTAATAAATATATTGGAAAGAATTCTAGACTTGATGAATTACAAGCTGCCTTTCTAAATATAAAGTTGCCATTTCTAGATAATATAAATAATCATAAAATTCAACTTGCAGATTACTACAATTTAAATTTAACTGATAAAGTTATTAAACCTTTTTTGATAAATAATACAACATCCGTTTATCATATTTATAATATAAGAACGGATAAAAGAGATGAATTAAAAAAATATTTACTTGAAAATGGTGTTCAAACAGAAATACACTATCCAGTTTCTCCTTCATTACAAGAAGGTTATAAAGATTTGTTAGGAAGTAATAAATACCCTATAAGCGAATTGATTCATAAAACAACCTTAAGTTTGCCAATTTCATATAGTACAACAATTGACGAAATTAAAATAGTTGTTAGTTTAATTAATGATTTTTTTAATTAGCATTTTTGAAACCATTAGTTTCTATAGTTACGGTTACATTTAATGCAGAATTAACATTAGAGAAAACCATTTTAAGTGTTATAAATCAAAATTTTATTTCTTTTGAATATATAATAATAGATGGAGGATCACATGATAATACGATAAATATTATTGAAAAATATAAGAACAAGATCTCTTATTGGGAATCATCTCCAGATAAAGGAATTTATGATGCGATGAATAAAGCAATCAATTTTGTAAATGGTAAGTGGGTTTGTTTTATGAATGCCGGAGATGTTTTTTTTAATCATAATGTACTCTCTGAAATATTCAATTTAAAAAATATAAATCACTATTGGATTATATACGGAAATCATTCTTTTATTAAAGAAAATGACATTATATCTAAAATTCCTAAAGATATAAAGTCAATATGGAAGTCTATGCCAATGTGTCATCAAAGTCTTTTTGCAAAGACTATTTTATTAAAATCTTATCCTTTTAATATTAAATATAAGTTTGCCGCGGATTATGATTTCATTTATTATGCTTATAAAAATTACTCAAATTCATTTTTATATATAAATAAAGTTATTTCAACTATTACTACTGGGGGATATTCAGAGTCAAATTCAGTTAAAACTTACAAAGAATACAAGTTAATATCTAATTTCTATAATAAAAATTTCTACAATAAAATATATTTTTATTTAAAATTGTTAGAAAGGATGTTAGTTTTAAATATTAAAAACTTTATAAAAAATTTCAAAAGTTGAGTATATCTGTAAAAAAAAATGAAATTATATATTGGATTTTTCTAATATCGTGTTTCTTCCCTTTTCTAAATATTTTTAGATTACCTACAGATACACAACCTAATGCATTATTATTATCTGTATTTATATTAATATTTAATCATAAAAAATTAATAAATCATTTTCCGTCAAAGTTTTTATTATTTTTATGCATTGGAGTCTTATCTTTTATACTTTTATTATTTTCTTCAATTACAGTCGATTCAGTTTTTAGTTTTACAAGTTATATTAGTTTAATATTTATTCCAATTGCAGTATTTATTTCCCTAAATAAAGTCGGTGGTCTTTCGAAACATTTTTTTTTAGTCTGTATTTTAATTTGGTTATTTGTTGCATTAATTCAAAAATTATTTTATCCAGATTTTTTAAGTTTTTTATTAAACAGAAGTTCGGGAAGTGGATTAATGGGAAGAGGAGTAAACAGCTTAGCACCAGAACCAACTTACTATGCAACAATTATTGCTCTTTTTTTAGTAATTCATTTATTAAATTTTAAGATGAATTATAAATTATTAATTTATTTACTACTGTTTCAATTATTTATTTTATCAATTTCAAGCACAATATTTGCTGTATTTCTAATAACATTTTTTATATATTTTATTATTTCACTTTTTAGAAAAAAAATTAGTAAAACAATTTTTATTTCAATAGCCCTATTTATAATTTTGATTTTATCTATATTTTTTCTTTTTCAAGAAAATATTTCTGAATCTAGATTTTATAAAATTGGACAAATCATTTTGAACAATCCTGAATTCATTCTAAAAGATGAAAGTATTAACGAAAGACTTAATCACGCTATATTTCCTTTAATTAGTTTGTTTGATCACTATGGATTTCCAATGGGTTTCAATCGATTTCAAGATTATATAATTTTTAAGATGAATGATGAGAATTTTTCTATTTTTTTTGAAAATATCAATTTAGATCATTATAAAAAAATAATGAGTGGCTATGGTGCATTATTTTTTGAACTTGGCTTGTTGGGTTTTTTAATACCATATTATTTATTTTCAATTTTTAAGACTGTTATAAATAATAGAATTTACTTATTTTCATTTGTACTCTTGAATTTATTAATTTTTACATCAATATCTTTAAATAATTCTTTAATATTATTTGTATTTGGGAACGTTTTATATTTAAAGCAAGATAATTTTAACTGAATTTTTAATGAGTACAATTAAAAATAAACATTTTGATATTTGTATTGAAGCAAGGAATATAGCTGGTCTAGGATCAATTAACGTAGTTAGTAATATTTTAAGGGAATTATCGCAAAATAATTTTTTTTGTACAAATTCTGTTTATTTAACACTCCCAAATATTGAGTTTTGGAATAATTTTTCCAAAACCCTTAATATTAATTGGACAATTAGACTTTTAGATAGAAAAAGAAATAAATATCACAGATTAATTAACAGAGCTTTTGATATAATTTTCGGGCACCTAACAATGCCTAGGTGTAAAATATTAATTGTTCTAGGAGATTTTCCTTTGCGTACAAATAATAAGCAAGTACTACTTTTACATAATGCACATCTTATTAATGAAACAAAATCAAATTACTCCTTTAGCTTTCATAGGTTAATATTCAGTTTGAATCATAAATATGTTGATTTCTGTATAGTCCAGACTAGTGAAGTAAAAAATAGGTTAGAAAAAATATATCCACATTTTATTTCCAAAACTGAGTCAATTTTTATGCCTGTAAGATCTAATCTTAATAAACATACAAGTTCGATCAATAAAATTACAGATTTTAATGTAAAGAAAAAGTTCAAACTTTTTTATCCTGCAAGTTTTTATTTACATAAAAATCACAAAATCTTAGTTGATTTGTTAGATTTTAATAAGGATATTCTTGAAAATTTTTATTTAAAGTTAACTATCACTAAAGATGAATTTTCATCAATAAAAAAATTTAAATCTTTGCCGAGTAATTTAGAGTTTGTTGGTTTAATCAATGAAAGTGAAATATTATCAAATTATTTCGAATCTGATGCTTTATTTTTTCCTTCTATAGATGAATCTTATGGTTTACCACTTGTTGAAGCAATGAAATTAGGGTTATATATAATTTGTTCAGATATGCCTTATGCAAAAACATTGTGTGGTGACCAAGCTATCTATTTTGATCCTTACGATGTAACATCTTTAATTAAAGCTTTGGATACATTATCTCTAAATATTACAAATAACATTAAACCAGATTGGTCTAAAAATTTAGTAAAAATCCCTGAAAATTGGGAAATATACACAAATCAATTTTTAGAAAAAATTTTTAAATGAAAGTTTCAATTATTACAGTAACATATAATTCCGAAAAATTTCTTGAACAAACTATAATTTCAGTTATGAATCAAGTTTATAATAATATTGAATATATTATTATAGATGGTGGTTCAAAAGATAATACCTTAGAGATTATTCGTAAATATTCTCATTTTATTTCAAATTGGATCAGTGAGCCGGATAATGGTATTTATGATGCGATGAATAAAGGAATAAAATTAGCTTCTGGTGATATTGTTGGTTTTTTGAATTCTGATGATATTTTTTATGATAATAACATTATAAAAATTGTAGCAAGTTCTTTTAAAAATAATATCGAATGTCTTTTTGGAGATATAGTTTTTGTAGACAATAAAAATACAAATAAAATAACCAGAATATATTCTTCACATAAATTTAAGTTGAATTATTTTTCCTACGGACACATGCCTCCTCATCCAAGTTTTTATGCATTAAAGTCTTTGTATACTAAGTATAATTACTTTAAAACAGATTATAAAATTGCTTCAGATTTTGATTTCCTGTTAAGAACTTTGTTGATACATCGTTCAAAATATGTTTATGTAAAAGCAATTTTTGTAAAAATGAGAACAGGTGGAATAAGTTCAGCTATTAAAAATAAAATATTATTGAATAATGAAATTTTACGCGCTTGTAATGAAAATGGCATTAAAACTAATATTTTCAAAATATATAGTAAATATATTTTGAAAATATTTACTATAATAAAATTGTATAGTTTAAATAAAATTAATAAGTAAACATTTATAAAATGAAAAAAGCAATAATCACAGGTATTACAGGACAAGATGGCGCATATTTGGCAGAATTCTTATTAAACAAGGGATATGAAGTTCATGGTATTAAAAGAAGATCTTCTTTGTTTAATACGCAAAGAATAGACCATATTTATGAGGATCCTCATACACCTCATAGACATCTACATTTACATTATGGTGATTTAACTGATAGCACTAACTTGATTAGAATTATACAAGAAGTTCAACCTGATGAAATTTACAACTTAGCTGCAATGAGCCATGTGCATGTGAGTTTTGAGGAACCAGAATATACAGCAAATGCAGATGGTATTGGCACTCTTAGAATTTTAGAAGCTGTTCGTTTATTAGGATTGACTAAGAAAACAAAAATATATCAGGCATCTACCTCTGAATTATATGGTTTAGTACAAGCTGTTCCACAATCTGAAACTACTCCGTTTTATCCTCGTTCTCCATACGCAGTTGCAAAATTATATGCATATTGGATTACAGTAAACTATAGAGAGGCTTACAACATGTATGCTTGTAATGGAATTTTGTTTAATCATGAATCTCCACAAAGAGGAGAAACTTTTGTAACAAGAAAAATTACAAGAGCCACTGTAAAAATTGCTTTAGGAATGGAAAATTGTTTATACTTGGGCAATTTAGATGCTAAAAGAGACTGGGGTCATGCAAAGGATTATATAGAAGGTATG
>JACCDK010161408.1_pt1 | contig 22653 bp, 19 predicted proteins | sample 7445871 | NCBI WGS metagenome assembly JACCDK01 (sample SAMN15323436, study PRJNA562643) | freshwater metagenome | isolation source: river surface water | place: USA:Blue River Watershed | collected 2017-08-15
AACCATCTTCCGAATCGAAACAGCACCAAATCTCAAGTAAATTCCAAGATATGACGTTTTATTTAATGCCGGAAAGTTGCGTGTAGCTTCGTAGTTATCAATCAAATTTGAAGAAATATCAAAAGGAGTAACTTGAATAGCTGAAGGAGTGAAGCCAATGTCTTCCAATTTCAAAAAAGGATAATTATGAACTGCAATGTTTGAAATTAATTCTTCAGAATTATAGGAATTCAGCTTTATTTTATTGAAATGATCCAGCCATTTGTTGCTGTAAGGAGTATAAACCACATAGGGATTGCCATCGTCTTTTACAACCTCACTTTTTTCAAAAATCACTTGATCTTTACTGGTCTTGAACTCGATGTTGTTTTCTTTAAAAAGTTGGAATAATTCCAAATCTCTTTTTCGAGCATAAGGTTCGTAATCGTGGTTTGTGTAAATCGCTTTAATTTCGTTTTCTGAAATTAATTTTTGAAACACTTCTTGGGGCGTTCCGTGAAATACAGCTAACGATTTTCCTACTTTAGAAATCTCTAATTGAATTTTCTCTAGTTGTTGGTGAATGAAAGTGACTCTAGCGTCATTTTTTGGTAATTGAGATAAGATACTTTCATCAAAAATAAAAATAGGTAAAACAGGTAGTTCACTGTTTAAGGCATGAAATAATCCAACATTGTCTTCTAATCGTAAATCACGACGAAACCAAAATATATTTTTTATTTTTTTATCCATTAACTAATAAAGTTGACATCCCGCCGTCTACATGAAAAATTTGCCCTGAAATCCAACTGCTTTTTTCGCTCAATAAAAAACAAGCCATTTGAGCCATATCTTCACTTGTTCCAACTTTTTTTAGTGGATGTCTTTCAGCAGATTTTTCTTTTTTCAAATCCGAATTTAAAAACTTATCAGCTAGTGGCGTGTCGGTTAACGAGGGTGCAATAACATTAACTCTAATTTTTGGTGCATATTCTGCTGCTAATGCTTTTGCAAATCCTTCAATGGCTCCTTTAGCAGCGGCAATGCTGGTGTGAAAAGGCATTCCCATACTGGCTGCTACCGAACTAAACAATACAATACTCGATTGATTGGAAGCTGATAAATTGGGTAAAACGGTTTGAATTACTTTCACCAAACTTATGAAATTTATTTGCATATCCGATTCGAATGCATCTATTTTTAATCCTCTAAAGGGTCTTAAATTGATACTCCCCGGACAGTAAACTAATCCGTCAATAACTTCGGGTAGTTGGGTTGTATCTAATGTGTCGGTTAATGCATCAAACGGAATGTGGGTAACATTTAAATCATTCAAATTTTCATTTGTTCTGGAGGCAACAAATACCTTGTTTCCGTTGTGTAATTCTTTTGCAATCGCTAATCCCATTCCGTAGGAACCTCCTATAAGTAAAATATTTTTCATGATTTATCCTTTAAATTCTCCAAAAAGTTCAATTAATTTTTTTCTACGAAAGTCAAATATTTCTTTCAATTTTGGCGCAACCAAAATAGGGTGAACCAATTGACCTATAATTCCCATCGGAATTTTATAATCTACAATATCTTCCATTTCAACACCCCCCGGAATTTCTCTGAGAAAATGTTTATGATGCCATAACGAATAAGGCCCAAAGCGTTGTTCATCTACAAAATAGCTGTTGTCTTTTACGTGTGTGATTTCGGTTACCCATTTCATCGGAATTCCAAAAACAGGGGTAACTATGTATTGAATGATTTGACCTGCAAACATGGCTCTATCATCACCTGAAAGTGTTTTGAATCCCATATAACTTGGGGTGATTACTTTTAAGTTTTTTGGATCAGAAAGAAACTTCCAAGCTTCATCAATTGAAATTGGAAGATTTTGTTTGCTGTGCAGCGTGTAAATTTTCATGGTTATAATTTTCTACAAATTTACAAAATGTTTAATATTATTTACAAAAAGTTAAACAAAAAATTTATTTTATTTAAATTGAGCTTTACAAATAGAATTTTATTTTATTTTTTTTCTATTATGATAATTATATTAGATTTACAATCTATTTACTAAACTAAAACGATTATGAATATTAAGTTTAAACTTACTTTAATGAGTTTCCTACAGTTCTTTGTTTGGGGAGCTTGGTTAATTACCGTTGCAAATTATTGGTTTGGAACAAAAAATTGGAGTGGTGCCGAATTTGGAGCAATATTTTCTACGCTTGGTATTTCTTCAATTGTGATGCCGGCTTTAACCGGAATCATTGCAGACAAATGGATAAATGCTGAAAAGTTATATGGGATTTTGCATATTTTAGGAGGATTGGCGCTCATGTACATTCCGCAAGTTGAAGATCCAACAACATTTTATTATGTTATTTTTGCAGCGATGTTGTGCTACATGCCAACAATTTCTTTGTCTAATTCTATTGCTTATAATATTTTAAAAACCAACAATTTTGATGTAGTCAAAGTTTTTCCACCCATACGTGTTTGGGGAACGGTTGGTTTTATTGCTGCCATGTGGATCACCAATTTAACGGGCAATAAGGCATCTTATAACATGTTTTATCTTTCGGCCATTGCTGCAATTATACTAGGGATTTATTCATTTACCTTGCCAAAATGTCCACCTCAAAAATTAATTGCTACTGATGCTTCCTTGGGTGAAAAATTAGGATTGAATGCCTTTAAATTATTTGGAACCTACAAAATGGCATTGTTCTTTATTTTCTCCATGTTTTTAGGAGGGGCTTTGCAATTAACAAATATGTATGGTGATGTGTATTTATCTGAATTTTCTAAAGTTCCAGAGTATTCTGATTCTTTTGTAGTTAAATATTCAACAATAATCATGTCGATTTCTCAAATTTCGGAAACGTTGTTTATTCTTGCTATTCCGTTTTTCTTAAAGCGATTCGGAATCAAACAAGTAATGTTAATTTCAATGTTGGCTTGGGTATTGCGTTTTGGATTGTTCTCTTTTGGAAATCCAGTAGATGGTTTATGGATGATTATTCTTTCTTGTATCGTTTACGGAATGGCCTTTGATTTCTTTAATATTTCAGGTTCTTTATTTGTAGAAACAACTACCGTCTCAAAAATACGTTCTTCTGCGCAAGGATTGTTTATGATGATGTCTAACGGATTTGGAGCTTTCTTTGGAGGATTAATCAGTGGAATAGTAATTGATAAATTTTTCACTCATGATGGGATAAGAGATTGGCATGCGATTTGGTTTGCTTTTGCAGGATATGCTTTAATAATTGCTGTATTATTTGCAATTTTCTTTAAGCACAAACACAATCCGGAAGCCGTTGCGACTGTAAATCATTAAAAAATATAAAACCCCGATTCATCGGGGTTTTGTTTTATAATGGAAGTTCGATATTGTTTTTTGCTTTGATGAAATCGGTTATGAGGTAACCAATTAATTTGCCAACCAAATGATTGTTCTTTTCATGATCTAGGCTTGGAGCGCCTTCGCAAATGTGTAAATAAGCTGCGTTGGTATGATTTCCAAAGAAATAAATAAACTGCCTTAATTCTTCTACCGAAAATCCGCTTAAAGTCATTGCGCTACAAGGAATATTTGGAATCGAATCCAAATCAATTTCCACTCCATAAAAATCATTATTTATAAAATCGAGTGCCAACTGCATTTCGGAATCAAAATCTTTTGTTTTTTTGATCTTCATGCTGTCGTAAGTATTGTAAAGAACACGCTCTTTTAAAGTTTTTAATTTGTCTAAAACATTTTTTGATGTGTAACTGTGATGCAATCCAAAAATAAAATACTTCTTTAAAAAACCTTCTTCAAATGCATATGAAAAACCATTTCCACTGTGGCGTCCTTCTAGGATTCTAAAATCGGAATGGGCATCAAAATTAACCGCATTGATTGGTTTTCCTTTTCCTAAAGCGGTTCCTTTAATGTTACCATAAGCATTATTATGTCCGCCACCAATAACAATTGGAATTTTCCCTGCTTTAACTATAGTTGCAATAATGTGAGCAACTTCTTTATCTATTATCGAAACCAAATCACACATTTTTTTGCGATCTTCGGTTATTTTGAAATCTAGGTTTTCTATGGCTTTCATTTCTTCGGAGGCATCCAAAGCACCTAAAATAATAATTTGTGATCCTTTACAAAAACGGTTGTGCTGAATATTGGCAATGCTTTTTATTGCGCTTTCCCAAGCGGAATTAGCTCCGGGGCGCCCATAATTAGCTCGAACTCCAATATCTTCGGGAATTCCGAATAATACAAATTGCGATTCACAATTTTGAAGAAAAGAAACAACATCTTGTTCTTTTGGGATTGTAATCATTTTTTCTCCAAATTTTACTTCACCACTTCGGTAGTTTGTGATTTTGGATAAATCGGAAGCCGTAAAACGGATTAGTTTTTCCATTTTGTTGTTTGTTTGAGTTCAAAAATAATATAATTGTACAAACTATCGTTATACAAATAAATATTATTAAATTTGCTTAACAAAATTAATCCCAATGGAAAATCAAAACAACAATTCGTCATTGAAAATTGTAATTCTAGTATTGCTTCTTTTGTTATTAGGAAGTGTGTATTACAATATCAAATTATCAAGTGAAGCAAGTGCGCTTACAACCGAAGTGAAATCTGTGAAAACAGAAAAAGAGACTGTAATGAATGATTTACGTGCTCTTAAAGATAGTTATGATAAGGCAATAGCTGAAAACACTACCATGTCTGATGAATTAATCGCCGAACGCGAAAAAGTGGTTGGTTTAATGGCTCAGTTAGAAAAATCAAAAGTAAATGCTCTTTCGTTATCTAAATACAAGGAACAATTTTTAGCATTGCAAACCAAGATGAATAGCTTGTTAAAAGAGGTAGATGTATTGAAAAAACAAAACCAAACATTAAAAACCAATTTAGATAGTACTAATGTTGTTTTGACAGATTCAAAAAATTACAATCAAGTATTGGTTGGTCAAAATGAAGAATTGTCTAAAACAGTTGAAAAAGGTTCTAAACTTTCTATATTAAATTTAAAAACGGCTACTTTTAAATTAAGAAGTTCTGGTAAGAAGATTGAGACAGATAAGGCGAGTAGAGTAGACGTGCTTAAGGTGAGTTTTACAATTGCAGAAAATAGTATTGCAAAATCTGGTGATAAAACCTATTATGTTCAAATAATTGACAGTAAAAACAATGTTCTAGGTGATAAAGTAACTGTGAATTTTGGTGATAAATCGTTGACTTATAGTTTTACAGCTGGAGTTAAATATGAAAATAAAACCGTAGATGTAGTCCATGAATTACCAGGTAAAGACTTTGCTGCGGGAACTTATTTTGTAAATTTATTTGATAAAAACCAATTGGTTACTAAATCTAGTTTTACTTTAAGATAGTACAACATATTTTTTAAATCCGCGATGGAGCATATTATTGCTTTTTCGCGGATTTTTTTATTGTATTATTTTTCCTTCTATGAGTACCGTATCAATTAAGTTGCTTCCAAATGCATAAGGTAATTGATAAAAAGATGTAACTTCTTTACTTATAATGACATTGGCTTTTTTACCTATAGTAATACTTCCATGTGTTTCTGCTATTCCCATGGCATAAGCACCATTAATAGTTGCGGCATTTATAGCCTCTTCAGGAGTCATTTTCATTTTGATGCAAGCAGTAGCGACTACAAAATTCATATTGCCAGATGGAGTAGTTCCCGGATTAAAGTCGGTGGCAAGAGCGAGAGGCAAACCTGCATCAATCATTTTTCTTGCTGGAGTATAAGGTATGCTAATAAAATATGAACAAGAGGGAAGTGCCACGGGCATTGTGTCTGATTTTTTAAGTGCCGCAATATCTTCATCTGTAACTACTTCTAGGTGGTCAACTGACAAAGCATTGTGTTTTACACAAGCATTAATACCATTTATTGCATTAAACTGATTGACATGTATTTTTGCTTGTAATCCATATTTTTTTCCGGCTTCCATGATTTGTTCGGTTTCTTGTACCGAAAAGTAACCTGTTTCACAAAATGCATCTATGTAATCTGCAAGATTTTCTTGGGCTATTTTAGGTAGCATTTCATTAATTATTATATCAATATAACCCGAATGATTTTCTTTGTAGTCAACAGGAAAAGCATGAGCTCCAAGAAAGGTTGATTTAATTTTGATTGGGTAATTTTGAGCAAGTTTTTTTATTACCCGAAGCATTTTGATTTCGCCTTCAACGGTCAATCCGTAACCCGATTTGATTTCAACAGCTCCCGTTCCTTGTTGCATTATTTCCTCCAATCTTACTTTTGATTGTTGGAAAAGTTCTTTCTCTGAAATCTCATTTATTTTTTTTGCCGAATTTAAAATTCCGCCACCGCGATTGGCAATTTCTTCATAACTCAATCCATTAATTCGATCCACAAATTCAAGAATTCTGTTACCTGCATAAACTATGTGTGTATGGCTATCGCACCAAGTAGGAAGCACCACTTTACCAGTTGCATCGATATTTACATCAACTTCGTTTATTGGACAATTTTCCATTGATCCAAAATCAAGAATACAATCGTCTTCAATCAATAAGTAGGCATTTTTTATTGAGGGCAACTGCTTCATATCAGAGCCTGAAACTTTTTGAATTGAAGCATCTCGAATTTGCAACAATTCTTGTATGTTGGTAATTAATGTTTTCATGAAATGATTTTGTGTAAAATTACTTTTTAAAAAATAATTATTTATAAATTTATAGAAAATTATATTCGGTGCGAAAAATTAAATATAAAAAAGGGAAAAAAGTACAACCTTCATTATTGGAGTATACCGGTATTCATAAATTCACTCAAACCGAGATTCAGTTGTTTGTATATAACGATACGGATTTGGCTGAATTCCATGAGTTTGATGTTAATGAAATTGACAAACACGTTGATTTTAATAAAGTAAACTGGATAAATGTTCACGGATTGAATGATGCCGATATAATGGAAAAAATTGGTGCTTTTTTAAAAGTGGATAACTTTATGTTATCGGATATTTTAAACACTACAAAACGCACCAAATTGGATGAGTACCATGATACCTTATTTTTTAATATTAAATCGTTATTACCTGTCGCAGATTCTGATAATATTAATGTTGAGCAAATAAGCTTCTTGTTAAAGAATGGAATTTTAGTTTCATTTCAAGAAAAAAGAAGTGATTTTTTTACCCATATTAGAGAACGAATACGAACTCATTCGGGAATAGTTCGAACGAAACAAGCCGATTATTTGTTGTTTTTATTACTGGATGCTGTAATGGAGAATTTCTACATTACAATTGAAAATGAAGAAGACAAAGTAGAAGACTTGATCAATCAATCAAAGAAGAGTACCGATCTTTTAATACTTGAACAAATTGAGAAACATCGTGATAATTATAATTTTTTAAAGCGATCTATTATTCCGTTACGAGATTCATTATATTCAATTAAAAGTATCAAAGACGACAATGTTTTTGATGCGATTGATGCTAATAATTATACTTTTTTTGAACGATTACATCAAAAATGCTTGGAGCTGTTAGATCAAATAGAATATGATTTAAGTACTTTAGATAGCGCAGCTAATTTCTTTTTTTCAACACAAAGCCATAAAATGAATGAGGTTATGAAAACGCTAACATTAGTTTCTGTGGTATTTATGCCGTTAACTTTTATTGTTGGTATTTATGGAATGAACTTTAAATTCATGCCTGAATTAGAATGGAAATATGGCTATTTTATGGTAATGGGACTTATGTTTGTATTAATTCTTGGAATGATTTATTATTTTAAGAAAAAGAGATGGTTTTAATTGTTTAAAATCTTGTTGATAATTTACTATAAATTATTTGTAGAATAAAATTTTAGAATTATCTTTGACCTATATTTATAAAGAAAAATTTCAGAAAGATATGTTTACATTCGCACAATATTTAGGATTCTTATTGTTCTTAACTATTTTAACAATTGGTTTTTGGTTAATGATGTTCTTGATTAACTTTGTTTTCTACTGGGTTTTTGGTGCTACTAAAGAGTTACTAAAAGAAAGAAGAGAAAAAAGAGAATTAGAAACAGAATAATTATTCTATTTTGATATACTAAAAAAGCCCTGATATATTCAGGGCTTTTTTATGTTTATGCTTTTCTTTATTAAAAATCACCACCTTCACCTTCACCTTCTCTTCTTGGTTTGTTTTCTTTTTCTGATTTTTGTTTGTTAAAACGATAGGTGAATGATAAATTGATTTGTCTAACACGAAATTGCATTTCGCTATAAGAATTTAATGTAGGTAAATTAGTTTGCATAATTCTTTTTCTAGAATTGAATACATCACTAACATTAAATGAAATCGTTGCTTTGTCTTTTAATATATCCTTACTAAAAGCTAAGTTCATTCCAAATACACCTATGCTTTTTCCCTGAAAATTATTTTGAGGCGCATTATATGTTGCATTGGTTTGCCAATCAATCTTAAATGGAAGTGTAATTCTTGAGGAAACTCTAGTAAACCAACTTGAAGATTCAATGTTTACATTCTGACTAATTGCCGATGATGATCCAATTAATGTGTATTGATAGTTTCCAACCACTGTGCTATTAAAGTAATTAAAATTCCCGTTTAATTTCCACCATTTAAATGGGGTATAATTCAAGGTAAATTCAAAACCATAACGTGTATCGGTATCTAAATTTTCTGCAGTTGATAAATAAACTGGTGTATCTACAGGAACTCCATTAACAATTATACTCACGATTTCACCTGTTGGTCTTCGTACAAATTGAAAAGGATTCGTATTCTTGTTGTAATAGAGTGAAGTAGTTAAAGTTACTTTTTTAAACTTATTCATGTAAGCAAAATCTACTGCATCTGTAAATGAAGGATTGATGTTTGCGTTTCCAACAAATAAATTAATGTTACTTGTGTAGTTGTTTGGAAACGGAATAATGAAACGATTTCTAGGTCTTTCAATTCGCTTACTATAATTTATAGATAAGGTACTTTGATCGGTAATTTGATAAGTAAAAAAGGCGCTAGGAAAGAAATTATTATATTTTCTTAAACTATAAAAATCTGTAAGTAATAACTTGGTTTCAATTCGTGTGTCTTCAAAACGCATTCCTAATAAGAAAGAGAATTTATTGATTTTTGATCCAAATTGGGAGTATAATGAATTGATGTTTTCTTTATAATCAAATATATTTGTGAAGTTGGTAAAGGAATTGAAATTGCCTAAATTATCGATACTTCCAACACGAAAATCATTGTAGAATTCATTGAAATTACCTCTGTATCCCGCTTCAAATTGGCTGTTTTTTGCAAGAGGCAAAACATAATCGGTTTGAAGTAACAACCTATTTTGTTTTTGATAGTATTTAGAAGATTCAATTGTGGTATTACTAGTAGCTCCAATAAATGAATTTGTAATTGTTGAAAAATCGTTATCATTATTTTTCGAAACAGTACCTTCAAATTTTAATACATGACCTTCTTTTTTAAACTTCTTATTTAAACTAGTACTGTATTCTACGCTGGTTGAAAAATTAGTTTGATCATTAAATCGATTTGAAACAAAATTATTGTTTGTTTCATAATTATTAATTTCATCATTAATTGGACTTGAACCATCATTTTTTCTGTAGAAAAATACGTTAGTCCATGTTAATGATTTATCTAAAAACCAATCGATTCCCAAACTGTAATTGTAACCTTTTCTTGCAGAGGAACGATTTATACGTTCTTTTATTGATTTGTATATTGATCCATCCGGATTTAAATAATCTGAATCGGTAAGTGTTCTACCTGGTGCATCACTATCATTAAAACCAACCGTAGAATACAAATTGAAATTAGTGCTTTTGAAATTCATAGTTCCTGTAGCGTTTGAATTTCTAGGGTTTCCAACGGTTGCAATAAAGGTTCCATTAATACCGTTGTTTTTCCCTTTTTTTAGAACAATATTAATTATACCGGCACCACCTTCTGCATCATAACGTGCAGATGGATTTGTAATTACTTCCACTTTATCTAACGCATCGGCAGATATACTTTTTAAAGCTTCTGCGATATTGATTGCATTTGATGGACGACCATCAATTAATATTCTCACATTTTCGTTACCTCTTAAGGTCACATTTCCATCACCATCTACAGCAACAGATGGTACATTGTCTAATACATCACTTGCGGTTCCTCCATTAACAATCATATCCTGGCCAACATTATATATTTTTTTGTCCAGTTTAATTTCTACAGATGCTTTTTCACTTTTGATTACAACATCATTTAATTGCTTAGCATCAGATTGTAAGGATATGACTCCCAAATTAGTATTTGAATTATAAGATCGTTCTTTTAATTCTAATGGTTTAAAAGAAATAAATTCAATTTTAACAACGTATGTTCCAGGATTAGCATCAAAGCTAAATTCTCCTGCGGCATTAGTAATTCCACCAGATGTGACTTTATTAGTAGAAGAGTTTACTAAAGAAATGGTGCTGTATTCTAAAGGGGTATTGGTCCCTTTTTCAATTATTTTACCGGATAATTTTATTTTTTTTCCTTCGGGTTTGTTTTGAGAATAATTTAAAATTGAAGCGAATAATAAAATGAAGGTTAAATAATTTTTAATTTTTTTCATAATGGAGTGTAAATTTTCTTTTGCTAAAATAGATTGCAAAATTAATCAATCGTTTAAGCAATACCTAATAATTTACAATAAACCATCTAAATTGGAGAGCGGCCTTGCAATTACTGCTTTGTCTTTATAAACTACTATAGGGCGTTCAATTAGTATTGGATGGGCAACCATTGCGGCAATAATGTCTTCGTTAGGAAGGGTTTTGCCTTTGTAATTTTCTATCCAAATTGATTCCTTGGTTCGTATTAATTTTATTGGGGAAAGATTTAATTTCTGAATTAGCGCGCTTAATTCTTCGTAATTTAGAGGGTTTTCAAGGTATTTAACAACCTCAAAGGATTGATTTTTACTTTCTAAAAAAGCCAAACATGTTCTTGATTTTCCGCATCTTGGATTGTGGTAAATTGTGATCATCTTTTTTATATATCGAGCTGTTACTAATTAAATTTGTAGTATTTTAGTCGATGCAAATGTACTGTTTGTCAGTTTATAATTTAAATATTATTTATATGTTTATTGAACAAGGGATTAAAAAAAGTAATGAATTTTGGAAATATATAGTTGGATCAATTGCAATTGTAGTTGCTTCAACGATTGGTCAAATTCCGTTGGGGTTATTAGTGTTTGAACAAAGCGTTACGAAACAAAAATCGCCTAAAACAACTACGGAAGCACTTCAATTATTAGATTCCAATCTTTCTTTGTTTTTGATGTTGCTAACTTTTCTTTTCGCATTTGTCGGTTTTTTATTAATAGTTAACTATTTTCACAAACAAACCCTTTTATCGGTTACAACATCAAGATCAAAAATAGATTGGGGTAGGGTCTTTTTTTCATTTGGAATATGGACACTTTTTACCATTGTATCCACAATTGTTGTTTTTTATTCAAGTCCAGGAAGTTTGGTTTGGAATTTCAAGCCAATTCCATTTATACTTTTAGTAATTATAGCAACTGCTTTAATTCCAATACAAACAAGTACCGAAGAATATATATTTAGAGGATATTTAATGCAAGGATTTGCTAATTTATCTAGGAATAAGTGGTTTCCGCTAGTAATGACATCATTAATATTTGGAACCATGCACATATTAAATCCTGAAGTAGATAAAATGGGGTATTGGGTTTTGATATATTATATTGGCACTGGTTTGTTTTTAGGAATTCTAACTCTCATGGATGAAGGTATTGAATTAGCACTCGGTTTTCATGCGGCTAATAATTTAATTACTGCACTTTTAGTCACTTCTGATTGGACCGCTCTACAAACCAATTCACTCTTTAAAGACACTTCCACGCCCGGCGGAATGGGTGAAATATTTATTCCGGTATTTATCATTTTTCCAATCCTTTTGGTTATCTTTAGTAAGAAATACAAATGGACTAATTGGAAAGAAAAACTAACTGGCAAAATAAATCAAGAGTCTAACTAAACATAAAATATCATGATTCATGTAACTTATGAAAATGTGCACAACCAGTTTAAACTGAATGGTTTTCAATTGGATAAAGAAGATTTATGTCGGGTTGCCTATAGCTTTATAAAAGAAGGAGAGGATTTTGAAAAGCCTGTTGGGAATTTTCTATTGGATTGGTTTGATTCTAAGTCTTATATTGAAATGCAAACTTCGGGTTCTACAGGAACTCCTAAACTTATAAGGGTAGACAAGCAAGCAATGGTAAATTCGGCTCTAGCAACCGGAGATTTTTTTGAATTGCATGCTGGAAATAAAGCCTTGCAATGTTTGCCTGTTAAATATGTGGCTGGAAAAATGATGCTTATTCGAGCAATTGTTTTAGGTTTAGATTTAGATTATGTTGCTCCAAGTTCACATCCTATGGAAGGTTTGGATGAGAAATATGATTTTGTTGCAATGGTGCCTTTGCAGGCTCAAAATTCTTTAAAGGAGTTGCGAAATGTAAAGAAGCTAATTGTTGGTGGTGCTCGTATAAATTCTTCTTTAGAAAAAGAACTAATGAAATTACCGACTCAGGTTTTTGAAACCTACGGCATGACCGAAACAATAACCCATATAGCTGCTAAAAGAGTAGGAGATAAATTGTTTACAGTACTTCCGGATGTAACTATTTCCTATGATGATAGAAATTGTTTGGTTATTCATGCTCCTAAAATAATTGCTGAAGAAACTGTAGTTACAAATGATTTGGTAGAATTGGTAAACGAAAATCAGTTTAAATTTTTGGGAAGAATTGATAATGTAATTAATAGCGGAGGTATTAAAATATTACCCGAACAAGTAGAACAAAAACTTGACGGGAAGTTAGATCGCCGTTTTTTTATTACTTCAAAAGAAGATTCGGAGTTGGGCGAAAAGGTGGTATTAGTATTAGAAGGCGAGCCATTTGATGTTGACCCAAAAGTCTTTGATTGTTTGGATAAATACGAACATCCAAAAGAACTAATTTTTGTGCCCAAATTTAAAGAAACCGAAAACGGTAAGGTTATTCGAAAAGCGAGTTTAAAGTAAATTGTCTATTTATTCAATACGAACATCAATATAAAAGTTATTGGTTAAGACTTTAACTTCATCATTTGGTTTTAAATCCCCCATTACTTGCCATTCTAATGTTGGATACATTCTAATCTCTTTTCCATTTACATCAAGATCTATTGGCATGTTGAAATTAGGTTCATTTGCGTTCCATTTGAACTCTAAATTAGAGTTGGTTTTTCGAATTAATAACTCTGGAATATTGGAATAACGCAAATATTGATTGAAAACTGGAGTCAGATTCATGTTGCTTTCTTTGTTAAAAAATGCAACAACGGTTTCAGTATCAATAATTTTGTGTTTGTAAGTAGTAGAGTAGTCTAAAATTATTTTCCACCATAACTCTTCATTGTGAATTATGTGACGCAATGTATTCAACATCAAAGCGCCTTTGTAATACATATCTCCTGATCCTTCCTTGTTTACACCAAACGGACCAATAATAGGTTCGTCATTACTTACATTTCGTTTCATTCCGTTCATGTATTTTTGCGCTTTTTCTGCTCCATATTGGCACTCAACATAAACGACTTCGCTATACATTGTAAATCCTTCATGAATCCACATATCGGCAATATCGCGAGAAGTAATGCTATTTCCAAACCATTCATGCCCGCTTTCATGTATGGTAATGTAATCAAATAATAGCCCAATTCCAGTTCCTGAAAGGTCGCTTCCTAAATAACCTTTTCTATACTTATTTCCATAAGCAACAGCACTTTGGTGTTCCATACCTAAATAAGGAGTTTCAACTAATTTATATCCGTCTTCTTTAAAAGGATAGGTTCCAAATTTACTCTGAAAGCAGTTCAGCATCAATTTTGCTTCTTCAAAATGGGCTTTAGCTTTTTCTTCATTTTCTTTTAAAACATAGTAATCCAAATCTAAGTCGGCTAGATTGTCATGAAGGTGAGCATAATCGGCAATATTTACAGTAATGTCATAGGTGTTTATTGGGTTTTTCACTTCCCAATCCCAACGAGTGTAACCATTATTTATATCCTGACTCCCTTTGAATCTTCCATTTGAAACATTCATTAAGCCATTTGGCACTGCCACTTTTATAGTTGCACCATTATCCGGCTCATCACTTTGCGAATCTTTAACAGGATACCATAAGCTAGCTCCTGTACCTTGGCAAGCAACAGCTACCCAAGGTTTTCCTTGCTTGTCTTTGGAGAAAATAAAACCACCATCCCAAGGGGCATTTTTTGCAACTCTAGGCTTACCCGAATAGTAAAAACGAATTTTGCCTTCGCTATCTTTCTTTAAATTCGAAGGAAAGTCAATGAATACAGCATTAAATTCTCTTTTATACTCTAATTTCTTCTTGTTATAAACAATAGAATCAACTTTCATGTTTTCAAATAAATCAACTTGAATTTTCTTAGTATTTTCAACTACTTTAAAACTGATTTCATTGTAACCAACAATTGATTTTTCATCAATATTAATTTTGATATTTAAATCATAATGTTGCACATCAAAGCATGTTCTTTCAGGTCGTAAACCACCTTGAAGAGAATCTTTTCTAGTTGGAATATTCTGAGCCATTCCAAATTGAAAATTTATAAGGATAAGTAAAATTAAAGGTAGTCTTTTCATATTTCTAAAATATCTGAATTTTTCTAATCAAACTAAGTAGTCTAAACTTGAATAACCCCTAAGATAAATTTCTTTTCAATAGGAGCGTGGTTGGCAGCTTCAATTCCCATAGAGATCCAAGTTCTAGTTTCTAGCGGATTAATAATAGCATCTGTCCACAATCTTGAGGCTGCATAATACGGAGAGACTTGTTCATCGTAGCGTGCTTTTATTTTATCAAATAATTCTTTTTCTTTTGCCTCATCAATCACTTCGCCTTTTGCTTTTAAAGCAGATGCTTCAATTTGCGCCAATACTTTTGCTGCTTGAGTTCCACCCATTACGGCAAGTTCAGCGCTTGGCCAAGCAAAAATCAATCGAGGGTCGTAGGCTTTTCCACACATGGCATAATTCCCAGCTCCATAGGAGTTTCCGACAATTACTGTAAATTTAGGTACCACCGAATTGGCTACAGCATTCACCATTTTGGCACCATCTTTAATTATGCCACCGTGTTCACTTTTTGATCCAACCATAAAACCGGTTACATCTTGAACGAAAACTAAAGGAATTTTCTTTTGGTTGCAGTTTGCAATAAATCGAGTTGCTTTATCTGCAGAATCGGAGTAGATCACACCGCCAAACTGTATTTCACCTTTTTTTGTTTTGGAAACCATCCGTTGATTGGCAACGATTCCAACTGCCCAACCATCAATTCGTGCATAAGCTGTAATTATAGATTTACCGTAATCTTCTTTATATAAATCCATCTCCGAATTGTCAACCAATCGCTTGATGATTTCCATCATGTCGTATTGTTCCGCTCGCGATTTTGGAAGTATTCCAAAGATATCGTCTTCAGCTAAAGCAGGCTTTTGAGGTTTTTCTCTGTTAAATCCGGCTTTTTCATAATCGCCAATTTTACCCACAATATTTTTAATTCGGTCTAATGCATCTTTGTCGTCTTTTGCTTTATAATCGGTTACCCCCGAAATTTCACAATGCGTTGTTGCTCCGCCAAGGGTTTCGTTGTCAATATTCTCACCAATAGCCGCTTTCACTAAATAGCTTCCAGCGAGAAAAATACTGCCAGTTTTATCTACAATCATGGCTTCATCGCTCATAATTGGCAAATAAGCACCTCCAGCCACACAACTTCCCATTACGGCAGCAATTTGTGTAATTCCCATGCTGCTCATTTGGGCATTGTTTCTAAAAATGCGACCAAAATGTTCTTTATCTGGGAATATTTCATCCTGCATAGGAAGATAAACACCTGCTGAATCAACTAAATAAACAATTGGTATACGGTTTTCCATTGCGATTTCCTGGGCACGAAGATTCTTTTTACCAGTAATTGGAAACCAAGCACCCGCTTTTACAGTAGCATCATTGGCTACGACAATACATTGTTTTCCTTTAATATATCCAATTTTTACTACCACACCACCAGAAGGACAGCCACCATGTTCTGCATACATTCCGTCACCAACAAAAGCACCAATTTCTATAGAATTTGATTTCGCATCCAATAAATAATCAATTCGCTCCCGAGCGGTCATTTTGCCTTCGATATGTAATTTTTCAATTCTTTTTTCACCGCCACCCAATTTTACTTTTGCAAAACGTTGTTTTAAATCGGATAAAAGAAGTTTATTGTGGTCTTCGTTTTTATTGAAGTTGATGTCCATAGAATAAATAATTATTTATGATGCTAAAATACAAAAACCATTTTAATAGCCTATATCACGAACGAATATTATCGAATGGTTTTTTAATTAAATTTAATATTCGCTTAACATAAAAGGGGTATATTTGCATGTATAAAAAATACCTACAATGACTTTAAATAATATTTTTCAGTATTTTGTTCCTAAAGACAAAAAATTCTTTCCGCTTTTCGAATTGGCTTCTGCAAATTTAGTTGTATTAGCAGAAACCCTTCATGAAGCAGTAAACGCACCAACAAATGAGCGTGAGGTTTATTTTAATAAAATTGATGAACTTGTAATAATTATTGAAGAATTAACACATAAAACTAACTTAGAGTTAAGTAAAAATTTCATTACACCATTTGATAGAGAAGATATTCACGCTTTAATTAAAGCTATAGACAATGTTGCAGATTACATGCAAGGAGCGGCTAGCAGAATGCGTTTATATCAAGTTGAGAAAATCACCAAATCCATTCGTAAGTTAACAGAAATCAATTTAGAATCTTGTCAATTAATTAACGAGGGGATTATTCAATTAAAAAACATCAATAATGCGAAGTTGATTAAAGAAACTTGTAAAAAAATTAATAAGCTAGAAAGTAAAGCAGATGTAGTTTTTGACAAAGCAGTTTCTGATATTTTTGAAAATGAAACCGATGTTAAAAACATCATTAAATACAAAGAAGTGCTTTCTGCATTAGAATCGGCTTCAGATAAATGCAAAAGTGTTTCTAACGTAATTGAGCAAATTTCAGTTAAACATTCTTAATTAATAACAATAATCTTATTGTGTTCGTATGACTTTACTAATTGTTATTATAATTCTTGCTCTTTTATTTGATTATATAAATGGTTTTCATGATGCAGCCAATTCCATTGCAACTATTGTTGCAACAAAGGTATTGACGCCATTTCAAGCCGTATTATGGGCTGCTTTTTTTAACTTTTTAGCCTATTGGGTTTTTGGATTTGGAGTTGCCGATACCGTTGCTAAAACTGCAAAATCTGAAAACATTGATTTAACGGTAATACTTGCTGGAATTATAGCAGCGATAATTTGGAATTTAATTACCTGGTGGAAAGGTATTCCGTCTTCTTCCTCTCATACTTTAATTGGTGGTTTTGCTGGTGCCGCAATAGCGCATGCAGGATTTCATGTTGTTAATTGGTACAAACCAGGAGAAAACGGAGGTTTACCTTCTGGAGTAGCTATCGTTATTGCCTTTATTGTCTTGGCGCCTTTATTAGGGATGATTATTTCGTATTTCATTTCGATTTGGATGATGTATGCTTCTAAAAAATTAATATTACCTAAGATTTTCACTTTAATGTTAATGGGATTGGTGTTTTGGTTTTTATCGATAGTAATGAAATTTGACATCGAAAAACCTCGATTTGAAAACCATATTTTAGCGGTTATTAGTGAAACTAGTAATATTAAGTGGTTACTTGTTGCGATTATATTTTATAGTTTAGCATTATTTAGTTTGGCCTTTAGCTTTATTTCTACTGCTAAAGCAGAGAAAATATTAAAAAGAATGCAATTACTTTCTTCAGCAGCCTTTAGTTTAGGTCATGGAGGAAATGATTCCCAAAAAGTAATGGGTATCATCGCAGCTGCCGTAGCTGTATTTTTAAGAACACATCCTAACTTTAATATGTCTGACGGTTGGTTGGATCTTAATGTGATTCTACCAAATGAAGAACTAGGCATTAAAGCCAATATGCCAGAATGGATTCCGATTGCTTGTTATTCTGTAATTGCAGCCGGAACCTTAAGTGGTGGATGGAAGATTGTTAAAACCATGGGGTCTAAAATCACTAAAGTAAATGCTTTTGAAGGAGTAGTAGCCGAATCGGCTGGAGCGTTGACTTTATTTACCACCGAACATTTTAAAATTCCAGTTTCCACTACACATACTATTACAGGTTCTATCATTGGAGTTGGAGTTACTAAAAGGGTTTCAGCAGTTCGATGGGGAGTAACTGTAAAATTACTTTGGGCTTGGATATTAACCATTCCGGTTTCTGCTGTTTTAGCAGCCATAATTTATGGAATATTAAAACTTTTCATATAAATTATTTGATATAGAACTAATTAAAAAGGCTCCATTAAGGAGCCTTTTTAATTATATTATTTTCTTAATCACACGAAGTCTATGTGTATGCCTATTGGTTTCTGCATTATAGATACCCAAGTGGTCCAAGCGATCTACTCGTACTTTTCCGCTGGCATGAATGATGTAATTATTTTCGAGCATAATTCCAACGTGAATAATTTGTCCTTCTTCATTATCAAAGAAAGCCAAATCTCCTGGCTCACTTTCTTCAATAAAACTCAAAACTTCACCTTGTGTGGCTTGTTGGGAGGCATCACGCAATAATTGGTATCCGTTAAGCTTGTAAACCATTTGCGTAAAGCCAGAACAGTCAATTCCGAATGGTGTTTTTCCGCCCCATAAATAAGGTGCATTTAAATATAAGTAGGCAGTTGCTACAATATTTGATTTGGATTGTTTACCAGTTGTTTTTAGTCCTTCAAATTGATAGTTTTTGGTGTTGATTTCTTGAAGGTCGATAAAAGACAACGAAGCGCCAAGAGCAATCGGAATTAAGGAATTGTCAGAAACAGAAATGTATTCTACTAAATCAGCATTAAGCACAATTTCTTTTTGACTTAATTGCTCGTAATTTTCCTTAGTGATTACTTGGTATTGCTTGCTATCAACCCAGCCTTCATAATCATCATAATGTAATTTTATTTTACTCCATTGGCGGTCTTTTTCAAGCACCATAAAATGCTCCCCGAATAAAACTTGAGAAACAATTTCACTGCGATCGCTTGGTTCAGATCGTAATGGGATTATAGATAAATTACATATTCCAAACATCCAAATCGGAATTAAATATTTTCAATAACAATAGCCGAAGCACCACCGCCACCATTACAAATAGCAGCAACACCTGTTTTGGCATTGTTTTGTTTCAATACATTTAATAAGGTAACCACAATTCGTGCACCAGAACATCCAAGTGGGTGACCTAAAGAAACTGCACCACCATTCACATTAATATTGCGGGTACTCAATCCTAATAATTTAGCATTAGCTAAACCTACAACTGAAAAAGCCTCGTTAAATTCAAAATAATCTACATCGCTTAGTTCTAAATTGGCTTTGCTTAATACCTTTTTCACTGCTTTTGCAGGAGCTGTAGTAAACCATTTTGGTTCTTGAGCCGCATCGGCATAAGATTTTATATAGGCTAGGGGAGTTAATCCCATTGCTTTTGCTTTTTCTTCACTCATTAATATTACAGCTGCAGCGCCATCATTTATGGTAGAAGCATTAGCAGCAGTAACTGTTCCGTCTTTGGTAAACACGGCATTTATTGATGGGATCTTATCTAATTTTACATTAGTGTATTCTTCGTCTTTGGTAACTAAAATAGGATCTCCTTTTCTTTGCGGAACCGCTACGGGTACTATTTCCGAATCAAATTTTCCAGCTTCCCAAGCTTTAGCGGATCTTACATACGATTCAATTGCAAAAGCATCTTGCTCTTCACGAGAAATTTTGTGTTCTGAAGCACATAAATCGGCAGCAACACCCATAGCATTATTATCGTATGCATCAACCAAACCGTCTTTTTGCATACCATCCATCAGGGTTGAAGGACCAAATTTAACTCCGTTTCTCATGTGAACATAATGCGGAATACTGCTCATGTTTTCCATTCCACCTGCAACTACAATTTCTGCATCACCAGCCATAATAGCTTGTGCTCCCATCATTATAGATTTCATACCAGAGGCACACACTTTATTAACAGTTGTACAAGCCACCTCATTAGAAAGACCTGCAAACAATGCTGCTTGTCTTGCCGGAGCTTGTCCAACACCGGCTTGAACCACATTACCCATGAATACTTCATCAACCAAATTAGGGTCTAGGTTAATTTTTTGCAAAGCTCCTTTAATAGCTGCTGCACCAAGATGCGGAGCAGGAACTGAAGATAATGCGCCCATAAAACTTCCAATTGGAGTTCTTACAGCGGATACAATTACTATTTTAGTATTCATATAAATAGAGTTTAATTGTTGTAATTAATTCGTTTGTTTTGCAAATCTACTATTTTTTACAGAAAATATGTTTTTAAGTTAAAGATAATCGATATAATTTGAAAGAAGATTAAAACGTTGTTTCTATATATTTGATTTTTAAGGAATTCATTTATTTTGAAAATTAATAATTAAAAAAAGAAAACAAAATGTTGTAAATATTATAAGTATACCTTACATTTGCAACCGCTTTAAGAAAAACGTTCTTACAGATATTAAGATTTTGGAGAGTTGCCTGAGAGGCCGAAAGGACATGTTTGCTAAACATGCGTATGGGAAACTGTACCAAGGGTTCGAATCCCTTACTCTCCGCTTTTTACACCTCGGGGTGTAGCGTAGCCCGGTTATCGCGCCTGCTTTGGGAGCAGGAGGCCGCAGGTTCGAATCCTGCCACCCCGACAAAAGAAAGCGAGGAACTTTAAGGAAAGTTTACTTTCGTTTAAAGTTTAAGGTTTGTTTTTAAATTAATGCGAAGCTTTAATTTGCTACATCACCTTACAGGATCATATCATAATCCTGCCACCCCGACTTTAGTTTTCTTAAAGCTAAAATGGTTCCATAGCTCAGCTGGATAGAGCAACTGCCTTCTAAGCAGTAGGTCGAAGGTTCGAATCCTTCTGGGATCACTCTATGGGACAACTCTATTTTTTTAGTTTTGTCCCATTTTTTTAACCCACCATAAGCCCTATTAATAGTGGAGATTTTATCTAAAATAGGATTTATTTCTGCGGTTCGAACTTTTTTATTTTCAAAATGGATTTTATTTTGAAATATCGAACCGATAAGTTTTCTTTTGTCTTCAATATTTGAATTAGTGTATTGATATTCAATATTTTCCATTTTATTTATTGCATTTTGATATAATAGTAATATATCTTTTTCATTACGAACTTCTTTTTCCTTTTCTTTAAATTCATTTATTATATTTTCATATCTACTTTTAGATTTTTGATAATCATTTTTATCGATATCACCATCTATGTATAGGTCTTGCAATTTCTCAATTTTATTCTCTAGTTTTTGAATTTGCTCAAAATGCTTTGGACTTAGTTTGGTCTTCTGAACTCCTTTTGATATTTGTTCTTTAACAATTTCTTCAAATAATTTTTTTACTGGTTTATTAATTGAGATACTTTTTAAAAAATCATTAACCCATAGATTTACATCTTCAAGTAGGTATCTTCCATTACAAGGGCTAATGCAATGATAATAGGAGTAATGCTTCGATCTTCCTTTTGAAGTACTTGCCGTAAGTGTGTTATTGCATTTTGGACATAATAAGAATCCCTTTAAAGGAAATTTTTCATTTAATCTTTTGTGGTTTGTATGGTATTTTTTTCTTCGGTTATTTAGAACATCTTGTACTTTATCATAAACTGCTTTAGTTATAATTGGTTCATGCAATCCATCTATGATGCATTCTTTCTCATCGTTATAAGCTTTAATGTAGATAGCACCATAATAAATTGGATTTTTCAGCAAATTTGAAAATGGAGTTTTACTACTTTTTAATCCTTTTGCTTTTAACTTGTTTAGCACCTCCTTTTGATTAAATAATCCAGTTGCTATCAATTCAAAAGCTTCTTGAATAAGTGGTGCTTTTTCATTTGGAATCAATAGAGGCTTTTTAGCGCTATCTTTTCCATTATCATATCCTAGAGGTGCACTTCCTACATATCGGCCTTCTTTTAACGCTCTACGCATTCCTGAAATAACATTTAAGGACCTGCGATGATTCTCAACCTCCGGCATTGAAAGATACATGGCAAACAATAATCCTTGTTCGGGTATACTTAAATCAAGTGGTTGCTCAATTGCGTTTACTCGGATTGCTAAAGAATTGAATGTTGCAATCATTTGGTATGATTCTGCAGTATTACGTGAAAATCTATCCCATTTTATAAAAATAACCTGGTTGACTTCCTTCTTATGGAAAAAACGGTCAAATTGACCACCACTTTCCAGTCTAAATTGACCATCGATTTCGATGCAAACTGACCACCCAATTCCAGTCCAAATTGACCACCTAAATTTTAAGGTAAAATAGTCATTAAAATCAGTTACTTTTTTTCATGTTGTTAG
>JACCDK010552796.1_pt1 | contig 22641 bp, 18 predicted proteins | sample 7445871 | NCBI WGS metagenome assembly JACCDK01 (sample SAMN15323436, study PRJNA562643) | freshwater metagenome | isolation source: river surface water | place: USA:Blue River Watershed | collected 2017-08-15
AGAAACTGTCTTATTGTACTTATTGTTTGTATTACTTGAAAGTATTTTTTTTAAGTTGTCATCATTAAAATAATATTTGAAATTTAAAAAAACAATAATAATTAAGAGTACAAATATTAATTTTCCATAATCAACTTTATCGTGTCTAAAAAGTTCTAAAATAAATCCTAGAATAGGAAATGCTAATACAAACTCTATACTAGATAAATAGAGACAACTTGTAAAAACAGGAGGATTACCCCATAATTTATTAGCATTATAAGTTCGATAAAATATATAATTCTTTAATTTTCTCATTTTCCAGACATATCAATTATTGCCCCCGCTAGCGCGAGCATCTTGCTCGTGCCCACAATCTAATTCAAATCAATTTCTAAAACTGTTTGATCGTCGCTTCCGTAATTTCTTGCACTACTATATTTCCAGTCTATTGGATTAGTAACAAATCCCGATTCTATTGGATTGTTGTGTATGTAATTTAATTTTTGTTCAAATACTTTTAAAGACCAAATTTCTATTGGTTTATTATTTTGTTGCCAAAACTGTCTAAATTTCACATTGCTATTTTTCTTGCCTGCTCGCTCAAACATCCAAAGTAACCATTCCTTTCTACTCTCTTGAGCATTTTCTTCAATTATTTTTAACATTTTTCTTGATGTAAATCCTTTAAAATCTCGCATTAAACCAGAAGGATCTCCTAACGAAGAACGAAAAATTAAATGAACATGACTTGGCATAATACAATAGCCATAAATTTCCATTCCTTTGTTTTTTCTACAATAATCTAACGACTCTATAATGGTATCAAAATAATCTACTCGGGTAAAAACATCTATCCAATACACTGTTGCAAATGAAACAAAATAAGCTCCTTCTTTTTCTCCAAATTTATATTTCCTACTCATCTTTTTTAAAAAAGATAAAAGTAAACATTATTTTTTAGTTTTTATTGGTACGAGCAAGATGCTCGCGCTAGCGGGGGGTTTCTAGAACAGAAACCTTCATTTCATTAGACCAACAAATTGACAGACAAATCCAATTATAGTTCATAGGTTGATTTGGTTATTTGAAAATAAAAAATCTGCGAATCTGCGGTTATTTTTGAACCACAGATTCGCAGATTAATTATATCCTAAAATTTCTACCCTACTAAATTGATAATTTTTCCAGGTACAATAATTACTTTGTTAGGTGTTCTTCCGTCTAATTGACGTAAAGTACGCTCATCTTTCATTACAATTTGTTCAATTTGTTCCTTGGTTAAATCCAAAGGCAATTCAATTGTAAATCGCATTTTTCCATTGAAAGATACTGGATATTCTTTGCTGTTCTCAACCAAATGAGCTGCTTCAAATTTTGGAAAAGGCTCTGTCGCAATTGAATCCGAATGCCCTAATAAAGACCACAATTCTTCAGCAATATGCGGAGCATAAGGTGATATTAAAATCGCTAACGGCTCCAAAATCGCTCTTTCATGACAATTTTGAGTCGACAATTCGTTTACACAAATCATAAATTGAGAAACCGAAGTGTTGAATGAAAAACTCTCAATATCCTCGGCCACTTTTTTAATCGTCTTGTGTAACGATTTCAAATTATCTTTTGTAGGCTCGTTGTCTGTAACAATCAATCCGTTATCGTCAAAATACAAGCGACATAGTTTTTTCAAGAAACCAAAAACTCCAGAAATTCCAGCAGTATTCCAAGGTTTGGCTTGTTCCAATGGACCTAAAAACATTTCATACAAACGCAAAGTATCGGCACCATATTCAGCACAAATCAAATCCGGTGTAACAACATTGTATTTGGATTTTGACATTTTTTCGATCTCGCGACCTACAATGTAAGCCCCACCCGACCTCCCCGAAGGGGAGGAGTTAGCATCGTATAATTCTCCATTTTCTAAAATAAATTCTGCATTAGCATAATCTGAATATAATGGGTATGATTTGAATTTTTCAATGTCTAATTCATTGGTAACATCGTTTATACAAGATAAATCAACATGGATTGGAGTAAAATGAGACCATGATGTCCTATCTGAAATAATGAATTGATTCGCAATTATCTTTTTCAAACTTTCGACATCATTAATTAACATGGACTCCGCCTTAATTGACTTATCTATTATATTTTTAGAAATAAAAATCGTTTTCCTATTTTCTCCTTCATTAACTCCATATTCCCATCTATACACAAACGCACTCATCCCCAAAATCATCCCTTGATTAATCAGTTTTTTGAACGGTTCTTCGGTTGGAGCATAGCCTCTGTCTTTTAAAAATTTGTTCCAAAAACGAGAATATAATAGATGTCCTGTTGCATGTTCGCTTCCGCCAATGTACAAATCTACACTTTCCCAATACTTCAAGGCGTCTTGACTTGCAAATTCAGTTGAATTGTGTGCATCCATATAACGCATCCAGTACCACGAACTTCCTGCCCAACCTGGCATCGTGTTTAATTCTAATGAAAATATGTTTACATTGTCTATCAACTCACAACTCACCACTTCCGACTTTTCAACGTCCCATGCCCAAGTAGTTGCGTTTCCTAATGGCGGTTGTCCGTCTTCGGTTGGCAAATACTTTTCAACTTCTGGTAAAACGATTGGCAAATGTTTTTTATCAATCATCTGAGGCAATCCATTGACATAATACACTGGAAATGGTTCTCCCCAATACCGTTGACGAGAAAAAACAGCATCACGCAAACGGTAATTAACTTTTGCTTTTCCTGCACCTATTTTTTCTAAGGCTTCAATTACTTTTTTCGTACCTTCTTTGTATCCTAAACCGTTTAAAAAGTCAGAGTCTATTAATTCAAAGCCGCCTTTTTCTCCATAAGCCGCTTCTGAAATATCTTTGTTAAAAATATTTTTAATGGCCGGCATTCCGTTTTGACCTTTGAAGAAATTAGCAAACGCATAATCTCTTTCGTCTCCACAAGGCACCGCCATTACTGCTCCAGTTCCATATCCTGCCAACACATAATCGCCTATCCAAACTGGAATCGGTTCTTTTGTAAACGGATGTTCGGCAAACGCACCTGTAAAAACACCTGAAATGGTTTTGACATCGGCCATTCGCTCACGCTCGGAACGTTTTGCTGTTTTTTCAATATATTCCTCCACTGCTTGTTTTTGTTCTGGAGTCGTAATTTGTGCCACCAACTCATGCTCTGGGGCCAAAGTCATGAACGTTACTCCAAAAATAGTATCCGGACGGGTGGTGAATACTTCAATAGATTGCTTCGTTTCGCGCGCAATGACGTTGAATGAAACCATGGCTCCAACCGATTTTCCTATCCAATTGCGTTGACTTTCTTTAATACTTTCGGTCCAATCAATAGTGTCTAATCCTTGTAATAAACGCTCGGCATAAGCTGAAATTCGCATACTCCATTGCGTCATTTTTTTGCGAATCACTGGAAAACCACCGCGCTCTGAAACACCATTTACAATTTCGTCATTCGCCAAAACAGTTCCTAATCCCGGACACCAATTCACTTCAGTTTCTGCCAAATACGTTAAACGGTATTGCAATAGTATTTTTTGTTGTTCCTCTGATGAAAAGGCGTTCCATTCTGCAGCTGAAAAAGGAGCAATGTTATCATCACAAACTGCATTGACATTTGCATTCCCCTCTTTTTCGAATACAGTTATTAAAGTCGAAATATCTTCCGCTTTATCTGCATTTTTATTGTACCAAGAATTAAATAATTGAATAAAAATCCATTGAGTATGCTTGTAATAATCAGGATTAGAAGTTCGCACTTCGCGACTCCAATCAAATGAAAACCCGATTTTATCTAGCTGTTTTCTGTATCCCGCAATTTGATTTCCTTCTTTGTCAACCCCACCATCAATATTGACCGAAGTCGTATCTTCTGGACGTTGTCCTGTTTGAATAGCATATTGTTCTGCTGGCAAGCCAAAACTGTCATACCCCATTGGGTGCAACACATTAAATCCTTGGTGTCTTTTGTATCTTGAATACACATCTGAAGCGATATACCCTAACGGATGCCCTACGTGCAAGCCCGCTCCTGATGGATACGGAAACATATCTAACACATAATGTTTGGGTTTATCTGAATTATTTTGCGCTGCAAAAGTTTGATTCTCTGCCCAATACTTTTGCCATTTCGCTTCAATTTCGTTCGGATTGTATTTCATGGTAAACTAAATTTATCTCAGTCCTTACTTCGACTGAAAATGGGTTGATTTTTAAATAAAAAAGGAAAAGTCGGTACAACTTTTACAATTTCAGCTGCCAAATTTACGTTTATTGTACGAAAGTTAAAACTTTGAACGATATTAACTTTAAATAAAGAAATTCTTTATTATTTTTACCCCATAATTTTGATAAACTATGAGTTCTTCTTACGATAAATTTCAAAAACGCCGTTTAATCTCTTCTTATTTTTCTGTAGTATTAAGTGTATTCTTAGTCTTATTCTTATTAGGAATGTTGGGGCTTTTCATTATTAATTCTAAAAAATTAGCCGACGATTTTAGAGAAAACATTGCGATGACAGTGTTTTTTAAAAATGAAGCAAACGATACAATTATCAAATCCTTTGATGCCGAATTAAAAAAAGCGCCGTTTGCTAAAACTTTCGAATACGTTTCAAAAGACGCTGCTGCTAAACAACATACCGACATTATTGGAGAAGATTTTGTGACTTTTCTTGGCGAAAATCCATTGCAAAATTCGTTTGACATTCACTTAAAAGCAGACTATGTGTACAGAGACAGCATTGCAAAAGTAGAAAGTCAATTGAGAAAAAATCCAATGGTTTCAGACATTGTATATGATAAACAACTAGTCAATTTAGTAAATGACAACATCAAAAAAGTGAGTATGTGGATCCTTATTATTAGCGGATTTTTTACCATTATTGCCGTTTTACTAATCAATAGTTCGCTACGTTTATCCATTCATTCCAATCGCTTTATCATTAAAACCATGCAAATGGTAGGAGCTACCAAAGCTTTTATCCGAAAACCATTCGTATTGCGAAGTATTCGTTTGGGAATGATTGGTGCGGGATTAGCCATATTGGCTTTGATTGGAGTTTTAATTTATTTGGAAAGTAATTTTCCAGATCTCGGACTACTTGATGACCAATTGCTTATTGCTTTAGTTTTGATTTCTGTATTTGGAATTGGAGTATTAATTACTTGGTTGAGTACCTATTTTGCAACACAACGTTTCTTGAATTTAAGAACAGACGATTTGTACTAAAAAAGTGTATTTGTTGATTTGGTTAATTTACCAAATTCTAGTCCCTAATTCTAAATATAATTTTCAACATTAATGAAAAACAATAGCGAACATAAACAAGAATTTATTTTTGAAAAAGTAAATTATAAAATTTTACTGATTGGTATTGCTGTAATTGCGTTGGGATTTATTCTAATGTCTGGCGGAGGAAGTGAAGATCCAAACGTTTTTAACGAAGATGTATTTAATTTCAGACGCATACGTTTAGCACCTACTACAGTTTTAATTGGTTTTGGAATTACCATTTATGCTATTTTGAAAAATCCAAAAAAGGCATAAATGAATACGTTACAAGCTATAATTCTCGCGATAATTGAAGGTATTACTGAGTTTTTACCTGTTTCGTCTACAGGACACATGATTATCGCTTCTTCTTTCTTCGGAATAGAACATGACGAATTCACTAAACTTTTTACTATTGTAATACAATTAGGCGCTATCCTTTCGGTAGTAGTGCTTTATTTTAAACGATTTTTCCAAACGTTTGATTTTTATTTCAAACTTCTTGTTGCCTTTATCCCTGCGGTAGTTTTGGGCTTGCTTTTCAGCAAAAAAATAGATGCCTTACTTGAAAATCCCGTTACTGTTGCTGTTTCACTTTTAATTGGAGGAATCCTATTACTGAAAGTAGACGATTGGTTCAACAATTCTCAAGAAACGGAAGTCACCTATTTGAAAGCTTTAAAAATTGGATTGTTCCAATGTATCGCGATGATTCCTGGTGTTTCCAGAAGTGGTGCTACAATCGTAGGAGGTATGTCCCAAAAACTAGCCCGTACTTCAGCAGCTGAATTTTCATTTTTTTTAGCGGTTCCTACTATGTTAGGTGCAACAGCCAAGAAATGTTATGATTATTACAAAGACGGTTTAGTATTAACTCACGACCAAATTAATTTCTTAATCATAGGGAATGTAATTGCTTTTATTGTAGCCCTTTTGGCTATAAAAACATTTATTGGATTTTTAAGTAGACGAGGCTTTAAACTTTTTGGATATTACCGAATTGTAGCCGGAATTGTATTATTAATCATCCACTTTTTCATTCATCCCTTGACTATTATTTAATGCAAGCAGACGATTTTTTAAATGGTCAAGTTCTTTTGATTGACAAACCGCTGACTTGGTCTTCTTTTCAAGCGGTGAACAAATTGAAATACATTTTAAAGCGTAATTTTGATTTGCCCAAAAAATTTAAAATTGGACATGCTGGAACTTTAGATCCTTTAGCCTCTGGCTTATTGATTATTTGCACGGGTAAATTCACCAAAAAAATCACTGAAATTCAGGCACAACCCAAAGAATACACCGGCACTTTCTTTATTGGAGCCACAACGCCTTCGTATGATTTAGAAACCGAAATCGATCAAACCTACCCTTCTACTCATATTAACGAGGCTTTAATTTATAAAACGGTGGCACAATTTTTAGGGGAAATTGACCAAAAGCCTCCTGTTTTTTCGGCTATAAAAAAAGAAGGAATTCGCTTGTACGAGCACGCAAGAGCGGGTATTGAAGTAGAAATTGCATCCAGAAAAACAACCATTTACGAATTTGAAATCACCCGAATCGCTTTACCAGAAATTGACTTCAGAGTAGTGTGTAGCAAAGGAACTTATATTCGTTCACTAGCGTTTGATTTTGGAAAAGCAATGAACTCAGGTTCCCATTTAACGGCTTTGCGTCGCACTAAAATTGGCGACTACAATGTGCAAAATGCGTTGACTCCGGAGCAGTTTGAAAAATCTATTCTAAATGCTGAAGCAACTGAATAATCTCATTTTGTGTACTCACGCCTTTATCGTGCAAGTACCATAACTGTAATTCGGTTTTAGCTGTTTCGTCAATTACTCCAAATTTTTCTTTATATCTTTCAATCAAATCGATAGCCCCTTGAGGTCTTGGTCCCCAATCACCTACTACAGATCCCGTAGCTTTATCAATGACAATTAGTTTTGGAATAGCCTTGGCTTTGTTGGTCAAAAAATGATCCATCAAATCTTCATTTTCATCACGCAGCGCTAATTTTAATTCTATTTTTTGATTGGCTTCCAATACCATTTTATTGAGGATTGGCAAAATTTGTGCCGCGTCTCCACACCAACTTTCCGTCAGTACTATCCAAAGATAACTTTTGTTTAAAGTCTTTAACTTGACACTATTTTCCTCTGTAATTTTTATCGTTTTATCCAAACGATGCATCCTTGCTTCATTCAATTCACTATAATGCGTACGTTCTTGGGTTTGTTCTACAGCGGTGGATTTTCCTTCTTTTAACAAATCAGCCATTAATTTTCTGTATTCTGGATACGAATGACTTCTGAACAAAGCCTGAGCGACAAAGGTTTTCATAGACTAAATTTTATACAGGCAAAGGTATCCTTTAAAGGACAAATAAAAAGTGACTTTTATTACTTAAGTCTAAAAAAATGCTTTCAAATTATTTTTTAAAAACACTATTTCAAAAAATCAGAATATAACTATATTTGCATCAAATAACTCAACTACTCATGAAATACAATAGAATTCTTCTAAAATTAAGTGGCGAAGCTTTAATGGGCGATTTAAACTACGGAATTGACCCAAAAAGATTGGCAGAATATGCTGACGAAATCAAACAAATTCATGACAAAGGAGTTGAAATTGCCATTGTAATTGGAGGTGGAAATATCTTTAGAGGTGTTGCCGGAGTGAGTTCAGGAATGGATCGTGTCCAAGGCGATTATATGGGAATGCTAGCTACCGTTATTAATGGTATGGCATTGCAAGGTGCTTTGGAAGACAAAGGAATGAAAACTCGTTTACAAACTGCATTAAAAATGGAGTCTATCGCAGAACCTTATATTAAAAGAAGAGCCGTTCGTCATCTTGAAAAAGGAAGAATTGTAATCTTTGGAGCGGGAACAGGAAATCCATATTTTACAACAGACACTGCAGCCGTTTTACGCGGAATTGAAGTAAACGCTGATGTAATTTTAAAAGGAACTCGTGTTGACGGTGTATATGATTCTGATCCAGAGAAAAATGCTGGTGCTGTGAAATTCGACTATATCTCTTTTGAAGACGTGTTAAGCAAAGGATTGAATGTAATGGACACTACTGCATTTACTTTAAGTCAAGAAAATCAATTACCAATCGTAGTTTTTGACATGAACAAAGAGGGCAACCTAATTAAAATTTGCGAAGGCGAAAACATAGGAACTGTAGTAAATATTTAATAAAAAGACACAATAGACTTCTTAGATTGTTAAACCATAAGTCTCCAACAATCTAAATAATCTGAAAATCTAAATAATCTAAAAATGACTGAAGAAATTGAATTTATATTAGATAGTACCAAAGAATCTATGGAAGGTTCTATTGCACATTTAGGAAAATCATTTTTAAATATTCGTGCTGGGAAAGCATCTCCTGCAATGTTAGGAAGTGTTTTTGTTGACTATTACGGTTCGGCTACACCGCTTTCTCAAGTATCAAAAATTAGTGTCCCTGACGCAAGAACAATTACGTTACAACCTTTCGAAAAAAACATGTTACAAGCCATTGAAAAAGCAATTATGATTGCTAATTTAGGTTTTAACCCAATGAACAATGGAGATGTAGTAATCATTAGCGTTCCGCCTTTAACAGAAGAAAGAAGACGTGAATTAGCAAAACAAGCAAAAGCTGAAGCTGAAGATGCCAAAATCGGAATTAGAAATGCGCGTAAAGACGCTAACACTGAGATTAAAAAATTAGAAAAAGAAGGGACTTCAGAAGATGTTTGTAAAAGTGCTGAAGATGATGTTCAAAATTTAACTAATGCGTACATCAAAAAAATAGACGACCTTCTTGTAGAGAAAGAAGCTGAAATCATGAAAGTATAAATTGCTTTTTACTATAAAATTAAAATCCGCCATACTGTTATGGCGGATTTTTTTATGTGTACTTTTGTAATTCAAAAATTGAAACTACTGAAAAACAGGCTTTTTTATGAAGTACTTTTATTGTTCTTTTTTATTGTTCTCGATTTCCATTCAAGCGCAATTTCAGTTGAGTGGCATTGTTAAAGACGGTAGCAATAATAAACCCTTGCCTTTTGCTTCTATTTATGTCTCTACTGGAATGAATACTATTTCAGATGTTGATGGAAAATTTAGTATTACAACATTAGCACCTATTAGCGAATTTACAATATCTTACATTGGTTATGATAAAAAAACAACTCTTAAAGAAAAAGAGAGATCATTTTATCAAATTTCGTTACACCAAAACACAAATAATTTACAAGAAATAATTATCCCCAGTGAAAATCCTGCCGTTGCCATTATTCGGAAAGTTATTGCTAAAAAAACACAAAACAATCCATTAAAAAAATTAGACAGTTTTGAATTTAAATGCTATAATAACCTCGTAATCACTGCCAATCCAGACTCTATAAGTTCAAAAATTGACACCATATCAATTCTTAAAAACAACATAAAAATTGACTCGTCAAATTATAAATTTAAAAAGACGGTACAAAAGCAGCACCTATTTCAAACCGAAAAAGTGTCTTTATACCAATACGATGGAAACCAACTAAAAGAAACTATTTTAGGAACTAAAATGGCCGGGCTACAGCAACCTATTTATGAAATTTTAGGTTTTAAACTCCAATCTTTTTCCATATATGATTCCAATTACGAACTCTTTGAAACAAAATACAACAGTCCAATTGCAAATGATGCCATTAAGGAGTACAAGTACCAATTGCTTGACTCAACTGCAATTGAAGGAAGAAATGTGTACCTAATTCATTTTAAAAACAAGAAAAAAAATAAATCGCAGGGACTTGAAGGCGTGCTGTATATTGATCAGAACACCTATGGAATTGCCAAAGCTATAATGCGCATTAAAGGGGTATTAGATATTAGCGGCACACATGATTTTAATTTTTTAACTCAAGAAAAAGTTTGGTTTCCGTCTAGTAAATCATTTAAAATCGTAAAGGGAAATAATGATGATGATTTAAAACTTTTAGGCGGAACTATTCAGTTTGAAGGCGATACCGAAAAAGACTTTAAACCAAGAAAAAAAGAAGCTTCCGATTTTATTTATTTATTTTCTAAAAGTGCCAATTTCGAAATTAAATTGAATCAACCAATCGAATTAAAAAAAGGTGCTATTGCATTAGAAATAAGTAAAGATGCTATTAACAGAACCGATGAGTTTTGGAATGCCTACAGAAAAGACAGTTTGGACATTCGAAGTAAACGAACTTATACTGTTTTGGACAGTATTGCAATAAAAAATCAGCTAGAGCGTAAAATTACAATTGGCCGCCGACTTATTAATGGATTTCTACCAACGGGTCCATTCGATTTGGATTTGCGAAAACTGTTTAGTTACAATAACTACGAAGGATTTCGAGTTGGTCTTGGTGGAATAACCAACGATCGCTTTTCAAAGACCATAAAAGTGGAAGGATATTCTGCATATGGAACCAAAGACGGTAATTTCAAATACAGTTTAGGCATCGGAACCCGACTCAGCGAAGCAACTAATTCCTGGATTGGAATATCGTACACCGATGATGTTAGAGAAATTGCAAGTACTGTTTACGCTATTGATAAACGGGGATTTAAAATCTATGATCCAAGACCCTTTAACATTAGCACCTTTTACAATTACAAAAGTTGGAAAGCTTTTGTAGAAACCAAAATAATTCCAAAAACAGAAAGTGTATGGGAAATAGCGACTTCCAAATTAGAACCAAAGTTCAATTACGCTTTTCTTTTAAACGGAAAAACCTATGCAAACTATGCCATGACTACCGCAATGGTTTCCCTTAAATGGAGCCCGTTTAGCGATTATATGCAAACACCTACTGGAAGAGTTGAAGTAGAAAAACGATTCCCAAAGTTTACTTTTCAATTTACAAAATCAGTTCCTAAAATTGCTACAAATGATTTTGATTTTGGAAAAATTGACTTGAAAACTGAATATGAAAAAAAACACCTCAACGGACAAAAAACGAGTATACTTATCCAAGGAGGCTACGCTTTTGGAGAACTTCCTTTAACACATTTGTACAGCATCTCTCCAAATAACATTACTAAAGAAACTATTATACAACGCATCACTTTTGCTGGAAAGAATAGTTTTGAAACTATGTTTTATAACGAATTTTTCTCAAGTGAATACATCCACTTTCAATTGAAACATGGATTCCAAAAAATTACACTTTTCAAAAAAGTTAAACCTTCATTTGTTTTTGTAACGCGAATGGCTTGGGGAAATTTAAAGCATCCTGAACGCCACCTAGGTCTGGATTTTAAAACATTAAACAAAGGATACTTTGAATCTGGTATTGAGTTAAACCAAATCTATAAAGGACTAGGGCTAGTGGGCTTTTATCGTTACGGACCTAACGGACTTCTAAAGTTTGAAGACAATATTGCAGTAAAAATCAGCTACATTTTGGACCTAGGGTTTTAAAATCAATACCGAGGGAACACCACTCAACCAAACACTTCGAGAGTCTACAAGTGCCTTCCAACTTTCTAGACTAATAATCATCACATCTTGATTCGCTAAAAACTCTTTTTTTACAATTCGGTCTTCCATTAAATTAATATTACTCGGATATTTTTGTTCCAAGGACTCTAAGGCACTTTGGACCACAAAATTGTTATGAATATCCCCATTGACGTCTAATATTTCAACTTTCGAATTGTTATTGTAAATCAATTTTTGGGCGTAGTCCAACAAAAAAGAATCTTCAGATGTAAATATGGGAATAAATATGTTGTTCACGCTTTGTAAATCTTTATCAATTAAAATACCTAAAGGCATCTTAGTTTTGGATATAATTTGTCGCGTTCTTTCGTCAAAAGGAGAATTTTCAAACAAGCCTTCTTTTCCTGTGAACTTATCTATCAAACGGTCTGGATTGATAATTCGGGTAGTAAACCCAATCACTTTCCCTAAAATAGTACCTTCAAAAATAGATTTCCCTAAGCCTACTAATAACAAATCATAATCGCCTTGATTAGCTACTTCAGCAATTTCAGTTTCAATATCCATAGTAGCTTTGAATAGCGTATTGATTTCTTGATTCAAGGATTTAGATTCTTCTAAAATAGGCACAAAACTATCTTTCTCTATTTCTTCTGTATTGAACGTGTGCATTTCATCACTTAAGTACAAATGCATCGCAGTAATTGAAGCTGATTTTTTTTGTTTCTTTGTCAAACTGTTCGCTAAACGTAATAGTGACTTACCTTTTTCATTATTACCAAAAGAAATTAAAACCTTATATGTATTATTGTTTACTACAATTTCAGGAGTAACAGTCTCTTTATTTTTAAAAATAAAATTGATAAAATCAAGGGCAGGGCCTGTCATAAAAGTAGTGACCAAAGCCATAATTACCATCATCGTGAATACCTCAGGTGTTAGTACTTTCAATTCTAAACCAATGTTCAACACAATCAATTCCATTAATCCCCTAGTATTCATCAAAGCCCCAATGGTTAAACTTTCGGACCATGATTGCCCTACAAATTTCGCTGCCAAAGCACTTCCTAAAAATTTTCCAACAACAGCTACCAAAATGATGAACCCCGTCACTTTCCATAAATACGGATCATTAATCAGGCCTATTTCTGTTTTTAATCCTGTAAAAACAAAAAATAAGGGTAATAATAATATTAGAGAAACATCTTCTACTTTTTCAATAAAAATCGTTCTGAACTTGGGTACATCAGGCATAATAGCTCCCGTCATAAAAGCACCAAACAAAGCGTGAATTCCAATAACTTCTGTAGCATACGAAGAAATAATTAGGGTAAGAAAAAATATAGCTACAACTGGTTTCACCAACGTATCCTTTGTACCATACAACTCCCCAATTCGTTTCAAGAAAGGCTTCACAACCAACAACATTACCAAAACATACAAGGCGGCTAAACCAATTATATATAAAGAACTAACAAACGTTCCCGCTTTTACAATTGCAATTACTACTGCCAATAAGCACCATGCTGTAATGTCGTCTGCCGCAGCACATGTTATTGCGATAGCTCCTAATTTAGTTTTATGTAGGCCTCGTTCTTGAACAATTCGAGCTAATACTGGAAAAGCAGTAATACTCATAGCGATTCCCATAAACAAGGCGAAAGACAAAAATTTAACTCCTTCAGGAGCAAAGCGATTGTATACAAAATAAGATAATCCGATACCCAATGCAAAAGGTATAACTATACTTGCATGACTAATCACAACCGCCTCATTAGCTTTGTTCTTGAGCACTTTCAAGTCTAGTTCCATACCAATAACAAACATAAATAGAATTAATCCTATCTGACTTAAAAATTTTAAATTTCCTAAAGATTCAACAGGAAATAATGTGGATGAAAACTCCGGAAAATACATCCCTAATAACGAGGGACCTAATACAATTCCGGCAATAATTTCTCCAATTACTGTAGGTTGTCCAATTTTTTTAAAGACCCAACCAAAAAAACGAGCTACAATAATGATAGTCACGATTTGGGCCAAAAGAATAGCTAATGGATCTTGTAGATTATGTATCATAGAGTCTACAAAATCATTCCAAGAACCGTTTTCACTAGCCGTTTTTACAATTGATTTATTAAGCTCAAGAAACTTTCCTTCCCTTATAATCCAATATATAAGCGCACTAAAACCTCCTGTTACAGCGATATAAAATGCTCCGTTTTTATAATTTTTCATACCTCTTAAACCTACTTTATCCTTTACAAAGATGTAGAAATCAAATATAGCAATTATAATAAGAATACAAATAGTAACCTAAATTTAATCTTACACTAATTACACTACAAAAAAGAATAAAATCACTCCAATCAAAACAAAGAAAATCAACCCACTTTGACTACCTTTGCATCGCTTAAAAAACAAATTAATGATCAAGTGGTTTAGTTTAGGTTTTTGGGAGTTGTTTGCCCGAATTGTACTTAGAAATAGGATTTTAATGCTATCTATCGTGGTAGTGATAACGGGATTGTTGGCAACCCAATGGAAAAACATTCATTTTACTCATACTGAAGCGAATATGTTGCCAGACGACAATATCGTCAACATTGAGTACAATGCATTCCTAAATAAATTTGGAGAAGAAGGCAACCTAATCATTATCGGAATCAAAGATGATGCGATTTTTACGCCCAAAGCATTTGCTTCTTGGACCAAATTAATGAACCAATTAAAAGATGACCAAGCAGTTGATTTAGCCATTTGTATCAACGATTTACAAAAATTACATCGCAATGATTCTCTTGAAAAATTTGAATTATTGCCTTTTGTCGATCCTTCCAAAACCATAAACGAAGCCTATCTTTCAAAAATAAAAAAACAACTTTTTACCGATTTACCTTTTTACGAAGGCCTCCTTTTTAATAAAAAATCAGGTAGTATTCGTTCGGCAATCTATTTGGATAAAAAAATTGTGAATACGCCTGCGCGAAAAGATTTTGTTATTGAGCGATTGGTTCCCGCTGTTGAAGCTTTTGAAAAAGAAACCAATATTGATTTACGCGTATCGGGTATGCCCTATATCCGAACCTTAAACGCGGAAACAATTGTCAAAGAAATTGGACTTTTCATTGGTGCTTCTTTATTGATTACTTCATTACTTTTCTTTTTCTTCTTTAGAAGTTTTAGAGCTACTCTTATCTCCATTATTATTGTAATCATTGGAGTAATGTGGTCTTTTGGATTTTTAGGATTATTCAATTATGAAATTACCGTTTTGACTGCCTTAGTACCTTCGTTAATTATTGTCATCGGAATTCCGAATTGTATTTTCTTAACTAATAAATACCACCAAGAATACAAAGTACACGGCAATAAAGCCAAGGCATTACAACGTGTTACCACAAAAATTGGAATGGCAACATTAATGACCAATGTAACTACTGCAATTGGTTTTGCGACTTTTGTAGCTTCTAATAACCAACTTTTATTGGAATTTGGCGTAGTGACTTCTATCAACATTATCGGACTCTTCTTTTTGTGTATCATTGTGATTCCTATTTTTCACAGTTATATTCCCGCACCAATTGACCGTCATACAAAACATTTAGAGCGAGGCTCGGTAAAACGTTTTATGGATTGGATTTTACGCAATGTAAAATACAATCGCTTTTCGATATATGTAGCGGCTATTGTGTTGCTTATTTTCGGAATAATCGGGGTGTTCCAAATGCGTATTTCGGGAAGTTTGATTGAAGACATGCCTAAAAAAGAACCTTTCTTTGAGGATATTATTTTCTTTGAAAAAGAATTTGATGGTGTAATGCCATTAGAAATTATGATTGACACCAAGCGCAAAAAAGGAGTGATGAAGTTATCCACGCTCAAGCGAATGGAAGAATTGGAACAAACTATCGAAGAAATTCCGGAATTATCCAAAACCATGTCGATTGTCAATTTGGTCAAATATTCGAAACAAGCGTATTACAACGGTAATCCCGAATACTACGAATTGCCTACTTCGCAAGAGCAGGCGTTTATTTTATCGTATGCCAAAAATGCGACTAAAAATAACAAAGATAATTTGATGAAGAGTTATGTGGATTCCACGGGTCAATATGCTCGTATTACTACATTTATGCGCGATGAGAATGGCGGCAAAATACCTGAAATTGAAGAAGAAATTCGCAAAAAAGCAGATAAATTGTTTCCACCTGATCGCTATCATGTGACAATCACTGGAAAAGCTTTAGTGTTCCAAAAAGGAACGGGTTACCTTTTAGACAACCTCCTTTCTTCATTGATTTTTGCTTTTTTCTTAACAGCGCTTTTGGTAGCCTTCATGTTTCGCTCGTTCAAAATGGTTTTGGTTTCTATTATTCCTAATTTGTTGCCATTGTTATTGACAGCCGGGATTATGGGCTTTTTGGATATTCCGTTGAAACCATCAACTATTTTGGTTTTCGGAATTGCGTTTGGACTTTCGGTTGACGACACGCTACGATTTTTGGCCCAATACCGTGAGGAATTAAAGAAAAACAATTGGAAAATTCGCAAGTCGGTGTATGCCACATTTAACGAATCCGGGCTGAGTATGTTTTATACTTCGATCGTCTTGTTCTTTGGATTTTCAGTATTTATGTTGTCGAGTTTTGGCGGTACAATTGCCTTAGGCGGACTTATTTCCTTAACTTTATTATTTGGAATGTTGTCTAATTTAATGTTGTTACCGGCATTGGTTTTGACATTAAATAAAACCTTGGCCAACGAACAAGAGTTTATTGAACCCAAAATCGATATCATTGAACATTCTGATGAAGAAATAGATAATCTCGAAAAACAGTAACGCTAGCCCCGATAGTAGCGGCATCCTTTTACTTTTTTCTTTAAAAAGTAAAAGATACAGCGGATAGCGGGAAATAGCTTCAATAAAAAAACAAAAACAATTATATTTGCAGCTTATAAAGCTGATTTTTAATATCAATACCATAAAAATGAAACACACAAAAGTTAAAGACTTACTAAACAGTTCATCGACACTTCAAGAAGTAAATGCAAAAGGATGGGTAAGAACTTTTAGAAACAATCAATTTATTGCGTTGAACGACGGTTCGACTATCAACAATATTCAGTGTGTAGTCGATTTTGAAAATACGGCCGAAGAAACATTGAAACGGATTACAACAGGTGCTTCGGTATCGGTTACTGGAACTTTAGTAGAGAGCAAAGGTGCGGGACAGAAATATGAAATTCAAGTTTCAAAATTGGAAATTTTAGGCGACTCAGATGCAGAAAAATTCCCGATGCAACCTAAAAAACACTCTCTGGAATTCTTGCGTGAAAATGCGCATTTAAGAGTTCGAACCAATGCTTTTGGAGCTATTATGCGTGTGCGTTCGGTTTTGGCGCATGCCGTTCATACCTATTTTCAAGAAAAAGGATTTGTGTACGTAAATACGCCAATCATCACGGGGTCAGATGCAGAAGGAGCAGGAGAAATGTTCAAAGTAACGGCTTTGCCTTTTGACAATACACCAAGAACCGAGGAAGGGAAAGTAGATTATAAAAAAGACTTTTTTGGTAAAGAAACGAACCTTACCGTTTCGGGACAATTAGAAGGCGAAACTTTCGCGATGGCTTTGGGCCAAATTTATACTTTCGGACCCACTTTTAGAGCTGAAAACTCGAATACTTCTCGCCACTTGGCTGAATTTTGGATGATTGAACCAGAAGTTGCGTTCAATGATTTGGATGACAACATGGACTTGGCTGAAGATTTTATTCAGTATGTTATCAAATACACAATGGACAAATGTCCAGATGATTTGAAATTTTTAGAAGGTCGTTTGCTAGACGAAGAAAAACAAAAACCACAAGCCGAACGTAGCGAAATGGCTTTGTTAGACAAATTAAATTTTGTCTTAGAAAACAATTTTAAACGCGTTTCTTACACAGAGGCTATCGAAATTTTAAGAGAATCTACTCCCAATAAAAAGAAAAAATTCAGTTATATCATTGACGAATGGGGTGCCGATTTACAATCAGAACACGAGCGTTATTTGGTTGAAAAACACTTTAAATGTCCGGTAATTTTATTTGATTACCCTGCTAATATTAAAGCGTTTTATATGCGTTTGAACGAAGACGGAAAAACGGTTCGTGCCATGGACATCCTTTTCCCTGGTATTGGAGAAATTGTAGGAGGTTCGCAACGTGAGGAACGTTATGATGTCTTGGTCGAAAAAATGAAAGCATTGGGAATTGACGAAGAAGAATTATGGTGGTACTTAGATACTCGCCGATTTGGTTCTGCGGTACACTCTGGTTTCGGACTTGGATTTGAGCGTTTGGTATTGTTTGTAACGGGTATGACTAATATTCGTGACGTGATTCCTTTCCCAAGAACGCCAATGAATGCAGAATTCTAAATTTCTCGCCACAAAGTCGCTAAGCCCCTAAGCATATGGAAGAAAGAATAGAACAAATAGCAAAGAACATTGTTCATTGCGCTTATAAAGTACATAAAGAACTTGGACCTGGATTACTTGAAAAGGTATATGAAATCTGTTTGGTACATGAATTAGAAAAATGTGGGTACAACGTTAAAAGGCAAGTTGAAATACCAATAGTGTACGACGGTATGACTTTTAAAGAAGGCCTAAGATTAGATATTATAATCGAAGATGAAATCATTATTGAAGTCAAAGCAGTTGAATTAGTCAATGCGGTTTGGGAAGCACAAATTATTAGTCAATTGAAAATTACCAATAAAAAACTTGGCTTTTTAATTAATTTTACTGTGCCTTTAATCAAAAATGGCATCAGGCGATTCATTAATAGTAACAAAAAATAAACCTTAGATTCTTAGTGCCTTTGTGGCAAAAAAATATGCTAAAGCAATTCCTAAATCTTAAATTATCCCAAAAATTATCTCCTCAACAAATTCAGTTGATGAAGTTAATTCAGTTGCCTACGCAAGCTTTTGAGCAACGTTTATTAGAAGAAATGAACGAAAACCCAGCCCTTGAAGCAGGAAAAGAAGAAGAGGAATATGTAAAAGATGAGTTTGAAACGGAAGACTATGACGATTATGATGATGCCGAATCAGAACGCATCGATGCCGAAGAAATCAATATCGACGATTATCTAAGCAACGACGAAACTCCCGATTACAAAACACAGACCAATAATTACAGCGATGACGATGAGGACCATGATGCGCCTTTTGCGGCACCGATTAGTTTTCACCAAGATTTAATCAACCAACTCAATACGTTTATCCTCACAGAAGCCGACCGAGAAATCGCGGAATTCTTAGTGGGAAGTATTGACGATATGGGTTACATCCGAAGAAGTATTTCGGACATTGTGGATGATTTAGCTTTTACACAAGCCGTTTACACCGATGAAAAAACCGTAGAACGCCTATTACATGTGATTCACGAATTAGAACCTTCTGGTGTGGGCGCGCGCGATTTGCAAGAATGTTTGTTATTGCAGCTCAAACACAAAACACCAACGGAATATATCGAATTGGCTACTGATATTATCGAAAATCAATTTGATGCGTTTACCAAAAAACATTACGACAAACTCTTACAGAAATACAATGTTTCTAACGACCAACTGAAAAAAGCGATTCACGAAATTGAAAAACTGAATCCAAAACCAGGAGGTTCTTTTACAGGAAACAATAAAATAACTGAAAATGTAGTCCCAGATTTTGCTATCCGAATTGTGGAAGGCAAATTGGAATTAAGCTTAAATGGCCGAAATGCTCCTTCCCTACACGTTTCTAGGGATTACCAAGAAATGTTGCAAACGTATAAAGTCTCGAAAGACAAATCGAGTCAACAAAAAGAAGCGGTACAGTTCATCAAACAAAAATTGGATTCGGCCAAATGGTTTATCGATGCGATTCGCCAACGCCAAGAAACGCTTTTTGTTACCATGAATGCGATTATGCATTACCAAGAAGAATTCTTTTTAGACGGAGACGAAACTAAGTTAAAACCGATGATTTTAAAAGACATCGCCGATTTAGTAGGTTTGGATATTTCTACAATTTCCCGTGTAGCCAATAGTAAATATGTAGAAACACCTTATGGCACCAAATTGATTAAAGAGTTTTTCTCTGAAGCGATGAAAAACGACCAAGGCGAAGATGTTTCTACCCTAGAAATCAAAAAGATTTTACAAAACGTAATTGAGGAAGAAGACAAACACAAACCCCTTCCAGACGATCAATTAGCTGAAATTCTAAAAGAAAAAGGCTATCCTATTGCCCGTAGAACCATTGCAAAATACCGTGAACAATTAGATATACCAGTGGCGAGAATGCGGAAGAAAATGTAATAAAAAAGGGAAAACAAATTGTTTTCCCTTTTTTATATCAGAACGAAGAATAATTATTGTTCTTCATTTTTTTTCATGGCATGAAAATAAGCCGCTCTACTTAAAGGCTCATACTCTTCGGTTTCGCCGAGTAGCACTAATTTATCATTATCTGTTTTTCTAAAGCTGTAATTGGCTAAATTTCCTGTTCTTGTACACACTGCATGGACTTTGGTTACATACTCGGCAGTTGCCATTAAGGCTGGCATAGGCCCAAAAGGATTTCCTTTAAAATCCATGTCTAATCCTGCTACAATCACACGAATACCTCGATTAGCCAAATCATTGCAAACCCGTACAATCTCATCATCAAAAAACTGAGCCTCATCAATCCCTACCACATCACAACCTTGTGCCAAAATCGCAATATTAGCAGCAGCTGGAACGGGTGTCGAACGAATTTCATTCGAGTCATGCGAAACGACCATTTCGTCATGATAACGAGTATCTACAGCAGGTTTGAAGATTTCCACTTTTTGTTTGGCAAACTGAGCGCGTTTTAATCGGCGAATCAATTCCTCTGTTTTACCCGAAAACATAGAGCCACAGATAACTTCAATCCAACCAAATTGTTCTTTATGATTTACTGTATTTTCGAGAAACATGGTGTGTTTTTATAACTTAAAAAATGAATCGTTTTTTTCCTTTGTAAGGGTATAAATTGAATGTAAAATTTTATACTTTTACGTGTTTCCAAATGTAAAAAAAAATTCTAAAGCACCGCCCCTAGTTTACCGAAATAAAAACAAAAAATAGTACTCAAACCAAACAACCTACACAGTATAATTTTTACGAGATGAAAAAAAGATTGGAAGCCGATTTAATCAGCATTGCACACCGAATTTTACAATTAAAAAACAAGTCTGATATCAATCAATTGTATCTGGAAACGCAAAAATTATATGAAAAACTAGCGTTGTTGCGTTTTGTTGACGAGCACTTTGGCGACAGCAAACCTACCATTGGACAAGCAGCAATAGAACAAAAAATAGAGGCCGCTTTTGAGGCTATCGAAAACGAAGTTCCTGTTGCTATCACTATAGAAGAAATCGAAAATCCCGAAACCGAAGAAACTCCTGAATTGATTTTGGAAGAAGAAGAACAAGAGGAAATCACCGAAATGGAAGAACCCATTTTTGAAGAAAGTGAAGATTTGGAAACCATAGATGAAGACGAGGAAGAAGAAGAAATCGAAGCGCCTTTCATCCCTGCTTTTGAATTAGAAAAAGAGGAAGAACTTATCGAAGAAACGCCAAAACAAGAAGCCGTTCAAATTTCTTTCGAAGAATTAATTGGTGGTGATTTTAGCGAAGACCTTTTTGTAAAAGTAGAAAGCAACGCTTTTGAAACTCCAATTGATGAAGAACCAGAAGAAGTTATGGAAACACCTTCCATAACACTTGACGAAATTGAACTTCCTGAGGAGGTAGAAGAACCAAAATCAGTCACACTAAACGAAAAATTAGCCAAAGGAATAAGCATCGATTTGAACGACCGTATAGCGTTTACTAAACATCTTTTTGGGAACGACCCCGAAGATTACAACCGCGTGTTGAACCAATTAATCACTTTTAACACCTTTTATGAAACCCGCGATTTCATTAGAGATATGGTAAAACCAGACTACAATAACTGGGAAGGAAAAGAAGAATACGAAGAACGTTTTATGGAGATTATCGAGAAAAAATTCTTGTAATTCCGTTTATTAATTGAATTTTTAGCGCCGAATGTCAAAATTATACATCGTTCCAACGCCTATTGGCAACCTCGAAGACATGACTTTTCGTGCCATTCGCATTCTGAAAGAAGTCGATTTAATTCTTGCCGAAGACACCCGTACGAGTGGCAAATTATTGAAACATTTTGAGATTAGTACTCACATGCACAGCCACCACATGCACAATGAACACAAAACGGTGGAGAATGTCATTGCGAGATTACAAGCGGGAGAAAACATCGCCTTGATTTCGGATGCAGGAACGCCTGCTATTTCAGATCCTGGCTTTTTATTGACACGCGCCTGTATTGAAAACGGTGTTGAAGTAGAATGTTTGCCTGGCGCCACAGCTTTTGTCCCTGCGTTAGTGAATAGTGGTTTACCTAACGACAAATTCATTTTTGAAGGTTTTTTGCCTGACAAAAAAGGAAGACAAACTCGTTATTTGGCTTTGGCCGAAGAAACCCGAACGATGATTTTGTATGTTTCGCCACACAAATTAGTAAAAACGTTGGCTGAATTTTGCACTTATTTTGGCGAAGACCGCCCCGTTTCGGTTTCAAGAGAATTATCCAAACTCCACGAAGAAAATGTCAGAGGTACAGTTAGAGAAGTATTGACTCATTTCGAAAAAACAGCTCCAAGAGGCGAAATTGTGGTGGTGGTGGGAGGAAAAACAGTAGTAAAAGAAGCAAAGAAAAATAAATTTTCAGAAGAAGAATAAAACATGACTATAAACGCCTTTTTAGAAAAACTAAAACAAACACC
>JACCDK010687098.1_pt1 | contig 22631 bp, 23 predicted proteins | sample 7445871 | NCBI WGS metagenome assembly JACCDK01 (sample SAMN15323436, study PRJNA562643) | freshwater metagenome | isolation source: river surface water | place: USA:Blue River Watershed | collected 2017-08-15
AGTGCCCAGTCTGGTCCAAGAGCGGCACCTGAGCTGGCCAGTGTGGTATCCATGACCGCGTGTGGATAATCGTAAACACCTGATCCGATTGCTTCGCCGTCACTCACTCGCACCACGACCGCACGCCCCGAGAGTGTGCCGTAATCCACGCCGATCACATACTTTTCAGTCATGTCTCCCCTTCGCGGTAATACCCCAGTTGGCGCTCCAGTGCTCACCTGGACTAAGCCAGATTAGGTCTTCCCCGGTGTTGAAGGCATTGGCCGGGCAGGTCTGCGGCTCGATGGCAAGTCCGGGATTTGGAAAGCCGAATTGCTGCAGGTGATGCCCGGTGTAAACCATGAGGTACTTGAAGGCGTCATCCTGCCAAATGCTGACCCTACTGCCGTCAGGGTGACTAATTCTGACTTCGCCAGCCAAACCGCTAAAGCAATCGTCGAGGTTTGTCTTACCAAATACCTGCGCACCCTGGGCTTTGGTATTCGGCTCAACACCTAATGGAATCTGTTTTTCGTTATTGATTGATTGTGTCTTAGCAGCGAACTCAAATGTTGATTCTGGAAAGACGTTGAAATATGGATGCGCGGCTACGCCATACGGCGCTGCAGCAGAACCTAAATTTCTGGCAAAGAAAGTTGCCGTCAAACCATCAGAAGCTAAAACGTAAGTCGCACCAATTTCTAATTCATATGGATAAAGTTCGTTAGGCATCAAACGATAAACATAAGTCACAGAATTTTCACTTTGTTGCGCAACCTGAAAATCTTTGTCAAAAACCAAACCGTGAAGTGCATTTCCGTGCGGATCATTACCAGGAAATTTCTTGCCATTCCAAATTCCATCTGCAATTCGGTTTGGCCAAGGTGCACAAATCACCGAGGCAAACGACTCAAGAATTGCCTCGCGTGTAACTTGGGCAATTGCAACCACTCCATCGATTTCCAAATAGGTAATTGCGGCACTCAAGCTCGAAAATCGGGCAGTATTACCGTCAACCCGAATTTCAATCTGGTTTGGAGGTTGGTGGAACATTAGGCGATGCCTTCAGCAAAACGGTAGTAGGCACCTGACCACTGCAATTCTTTACGGAATTGTCCTAGCTTGGTTTCTTCATTTATCGCGACCAACTCAATGCCAGCGATCCGTGCAAAATCTTCAAGTGTTTCGGCGGAAATCGCGTTGGTCAGCACCGTGTGATGGCTTCCGCCGGCAAGCATCCAAGCTTCAGCCGACTCGGCAAGCGATGGCTTAGGTTCCCAAACGGCCCGAGCAACAGGCAACTTAGGAAGGTCCTCGTTTGGCTCTACAATCCGTATTTCGTTGGAAATTAGACGAAGACGCTCGCCAAGATCTACCAGGCAAACCACCCGACCTTCGGCCGGCTTAGCGGTGAAAACCATGCGAACCGGGTCTTCCTTGCCGCCGATGCCAAGCGGGTGAATCTCTATTCGTGGCTTCTGGCCGCTGATGGTTGGGCAAACCTCAAGCATGTGAGCACCCAAAACCTTTGGAGTGCCGGGGCCGAAGTGATAGGTGTAATCCTCCATAAACGAAGTTCCGCCACCGGCAGGAGTCATGGCCTTCATCACTGCCCCGAGAGCAGAGGTCTTCCAGTCGCCCTCGCCACCGAAACCATAGCCATCGGCCATTAGTCGTTGCACTGCTAGACCAGGCAGCTGGCGCAGATTTCCGAGATCTTCAAAGTTTGAGGTGAAGGCGTTGTAGTTTCCGGCTTCGAGAATTTGACGAAGTGCGATTTCGATTTTGGCTCCGTAAACCAACGACTCATACTGAGCGCCACCTTTACGCAGTTCTGGCACGACGTCATACTCACGCTCGTAAACTTCGGTCAGTTTTTCGGCAGCCTCATCAGAAACTTTTTCGACTGCCTCACAAAGTGTATTTACACCAAGTTGCTCAATCGAAATTCCAAGTTTCATTTGAACTGAAACTTTGTTGCCATCGGTGACAGCGACGTAACGCATATTGTCACCAAATCGAGCAACCTTGAGATTTTGAGATGCATGCCAGCCGATGGCCGCGTATGCCCAATTTGTGATTCGGTCACAAACAGATTTCTCGGATGGGAAGCCAACCACGATTTTGCGTGCGATGCCCATGCGAGTGACAAGGTGAGCATATTCACGATCGCCATGTGCCGCTTGATTTAGATTCATGAAGTCCATGTCGATGGTTGCCCAAGGAAGTGACTGTCCGGCTTGAGTGTGCAGGTGAAGCAGTGGCTTGGTTAAGACATTTAAGCCGTTTATCCACATTTTGGCCGGTGAGAAAGTATGCATCCAGGTGATGACACCAATACAGTTTGCATCGCGCGATGCCTCGAGCAGCACTTCTTTGATTTGCTCTGGAGTCTTGAGCACTGGTTTCCAAACGTATTCCACCGGAGCAGAAGCACCAGCCTTGATCTGCTCAACGACCTGCTGTGATTGCTCAGCCACCTGCTGCAGTGTTTCCTCGCCGTATAGATTCTGGGTGCCGGTTAGAAACCAGATTTCGCCTTTGCTCGCGTTCACGGCTACTCCTATCGAGGCGGCATTGCCTCTGAATGTTAGTGATGTTAGCGTTCACATTAGCAGAAATTCGGGCTTCTACAAATTGGTACCTAGACTCTGAATATGAACGTTCCAGACAAATCCGAAGACCTTGAGGCTCGCGAAATGCTTTCCTTCATGCTGAGCCAAGGCATTGCAGCTGTCCTAGCTGATTACCTATGGGCGGCTAAGTCACTAGGGATACAAGATTGGGCATTCGATGAAGCCCAGCGTGAATTTGAAGCGATCAACTCCGAATCTGCCAAGGAGATAGTTTCTGCCACCCAAAAACAAGCCAAATTGCTCACTGTAGAGATGTCTAACCTCACAGCCCTCCTGGTAGGCGCAGGCTATGAGAGCACCACAGTGCACGGCATGCTCGCAACATTCTCACAAGTTATGCATGGCAAAAGAATTCCTTTTGCCGAAACTAAACAAAACTAGTATTCGAGTTGCGCAGCTAGTTTGTCGAGAACTTGGTAACAAGGCAGCACTTTAGCAACGCTCGCGTTTGGCTCTCGACCTTCTTTGATTGCTGCAACAAATTCACGATCTTGCAGTTCAATGCCATTCATCGAAACATCAACCTTGGAAACATCAATTGGCTCTTCTTTACCGTTGACTAGGTCGTCGTATCGTGCGATGTAAGTGGCCGTATCGCCGATGTAACGGAAGAAGGTTCCGAGCGGTCCGTCGTTATTGAATGAAAGCGACAGTGTGCAAATCTTTCCATTTTCGCTCTGCAACTGAATCGACATATCCATGGCGATACCGAGCTCTGGATGCTTTGGTCCTTGAATGGCATTTGCCTTTACGACGTTCTCACCGGTCTGATATTGAAACAAATCAACGGTGTGAGCAGCGTGGTGCCAAAGCAAGTGGTCTGTCCAGGAACGAGGCTTGCCAAGAGCATTCATATTCGTGCGACGGAAGAAGTAAGTCTGCACATCCATCTGCTGAATATTGAACTCGCCTGCCTGAATTTTGTTGTGAACGTATTGGTGCGAAGGATTGAATCGACGGGTGTGTCCTGCCATCGCAACCAAGCCGGTCTTAGCCTGAAGGTCAACAATCTGCTGCACCCCGGCCAGGTTGTCTGCCATTGGGATTTCAACCTGCACGTTCTTGCCTGCCTCGAGTGCCTGCAAGGTCCCGGCAAGGTGCATCTGGGTCGGAGTGGCCAAGATGACACCATCTAGATCTGGTTGTGCCAGTAGCTCCGCGTAGTCGGTGAAGGCGCGTTTAGCGCCGTACTTACCGGCGACTTCTTCTGCGATGTCCATCTTGCTGTGGGCAACGTACTGAATTGTTGCATCAGGTATTTGGGTAAGCGCATCCAGGTGCTTAATTCCGAATGCCCCCAGGCCGACTACTGCAAGATTTACTGTCATTGATTATTCCTTTGGAGTCATGATCATGTGGCCGACTGCTGTGTTAGAAGCTGGCACGTGGTAGAAACGGTAAACCTCATCGACTTTATCGCCCATGGCTCCGCGCATTATGAGCCACATGATTAGTTCGACACCTTCAGATCCGGCCTCAATCATATATTCGAGATGTGGTTTGTACTGAAGGTTTTCTGGATCGTTCACTAAATCGTCCATGAATTTTTTATCCCATGGAGCATTGACTAAACCGGCACGTGCACCCTGAATCTGGTGACTCATTCCACCGGTTCCCCAGACCTGAACTTTAAGATCTTCGTCGTAAGCCTCGACCGCCTTGCGGATTGCCTTACCGAGTGAAAGGCAACGCTCGCCAGAAGGCTGCGGGTTCATCACAACGTTAACCGGCAAAGGAATGATTTTGGTCGGCCACTTGTCTGGCGTGCCAAACATGAGCGACATCGGAACAGTAAGGCCGTGATCAACATCGAGCACGTTCAAAATTGTCATGTCGAAATCTTGCATGATTAGAGATGCAGCAAGATACGTTGACAATTCTGGGGCACCTTCGACAACCGGAATTGGACGAGGACCGTAGCCTTCATCGCAAATTCCATACTTTTCTGCAATACCCATGGCAAAAGTTGGCATGATTTCCATGCCGAAGTAGGAAGCGTGATCGTTGTAAACGATGATGGCCACGTCTGGCGTATTTTCTTTCATCCACTTCTTTGAGAACTCGTAGCCGTCGAACATCGGCTTCCAGTACGGTTCCCCCGTCTTACCGAGGTCTACCGCCATGCCAACCGCCGGTACGTGACTGGTGGTTACTCCTGCTGTGATGCGTGCCATTATGCCTCGCCTCTTTCCTTCTTTGAGCGCCAGCCTTCAATGTTTCGGCCGCCATCGAGCATCATTTGCTTGTATTCTTCAACGGTCATGTCAGTCATGGTGCTCACTGCCTCAACATAAGACAAACCTTCTGATGCAAATATTTTTGATAAGAAGTAGACGTTGCCTCCGAGGTCCAGCATTTTTTGAAAATCTCGATCAATAACGGCCTGCTTCTGCTCCTCGGTCATTTGCCACTCATCGAGGTACTTGCGATTGTCTGCCAAGAATCGTTTGCGGTTTTCTTCTGTACGCAAACTCATGCAGAATTGATTGAGCCAGAACCCCTTTCGGGCAAGCTCAATCGTAAATATTGTGGTGCCTGGAATGTCCTTGTACTGCTCGAAATCAGGTTTCATGATTAGCTCCAGTAGAGGTTATTTGGGTTGGTAACCAGTAGCTTCTTTTGAAGCTCTGGGGTTGTGGCAATCGATGGAACGTAATCAACCAAGATTCCGTCATCGGGCATTTCTTTTTTCATGTTCGGATGTGGCCAGTCGGTACCCCAAAGTACTCGATCCGAAAACTCTTCGACTACTGCTTTGGCAAACGGAACCACATCAGCGTAAAGCGGCGAACCAGAAACAGTGAGACGATCTGGGCAACTTACTTTTGCCCAAACATCGTTTTCACGCAAGAACTTAAGAAACAACTCGAAGTCAGGATTATCAACGGGTTTGGTTACATCTGGGCGACCCATGTGATCAATGACCACTGGTACTCCGAGGCTGGTAAAGAAATTCCATTTTTCTTTAAGGTCTGCGGGCTCAAAATAGAGAACCACGTGCCAACCAAGTTGTTTGATTTTCTCAATGATGCCGCGGTAATACTCGTCTGGCTTTGGATCTACCAGGCGCTTAACGTAATTGAAGCGAACTCCACGCACACCCAAAACATGCATTCGCTCGAGCTCTGCCATCTCAACATCAGACTTGACCGTGACCACACCTCGGGCCATGTCCTTTGAGCGGGCCAGCACATCTAGGAGCGCCGAGTTGTCTGCTCCATGACAGGTTGCCTGAACCACAACGTTTTTTTGGAAACCAAGAAAATCGCGCAGCGCAAACAGTTGCTCCCAGCTGGCATCGCAAGGGGTGTACTTACGCTCCGGAGCAAAGGGGAAAATGTCGCCAGGCCCAAACACGTGACAGTGCGCGTCTACTGCGCCAGCTGGCACCCGGAAACTCGGCTTAGTTGGATTGGCACACCAATCCAACCAGTCGGCATCTTTCACGAACTTGGTAGTCATAAACCACGAGCCTTTAACTTAGCGTCTAAACGAGGGAACACCGAACGAGTATTTGATTCAAAAATACTTTGCTTTTCCGCCTCACTTATCTTGGCGGCATCGATGTAGCGTTTAGTGTCGTCAAAGTAGTTTCCGGTGGTTGGGTCGATGCCTCGAACCGCGCCAATCATCTCTGAACCAAACAGGATGTTCTTATTCTCGATTACTTCAACCAAAAGATCGATCCCTGGCTGGTGATATACACAAGTGTCAAAGAACACGTTGTTCATCAGGTGACCGTCGAGACTCGGCTGCTTCAGCATGTCTGCCAAACCGCGGTAGCGGCCCCAGTGATAAGGCACAGCACCGCCACCGTGCGGAATGATTAGACGCAGCGTTGGAAAATCCTTGAATAAATCGCCCTGAATTAACTGCATGAATGCTGTGGTATCTGCGTTCATGTAGTGAGCACCGGTCGCGTGGAAGTTTGGGTTACAGGACGCCGAAACGTGAATCATTGCAGGCACATCGAGCTCCACCATTTTTTCGTAAAGCGGGTACCAGTACTTATCTGTCAGCGGAACAGTTTCCCATTTTCCGCCGCTAGGGTCAGGGTTGAGATTGCAGCCGATAAATCCGAGTTCCTCTACACAGCGTTCCAGTTCGGCGATGCTCTCGGTTAGGTCTGCACCTGGAGACTGAGGGAGCTGACAAACCCCAACAAATTTGTCAGGAAACATATCAACCACACGCTTAATCATGTTGTTGCAGTGAATAGTCCACTCTTTACTAATGCCCTGGTCGCCTTCGTGATGACCCATGTGTGAGGCACGCGGAGAAAAAATGGTGAGGTCGCTCCCGCGTTCGGTAATCAGTTTCAGTTGGTTATCAACGATTGAAGCGCGAACCACGTCATCAGAAATTTCTGGATATTCGGGAGATGGTTGACCTGCCTTAAACGAAGCCAACTGATTCACACGCCACTGGTTGTGCGGCTCGGGAACAGTTGTGTAGTGCCCATGGCAGTCGATGATCATTAGTTCCCCCAAGCAGATTTCGGAACGAAAATATTGCCGCTCATTAGCAGACGAGCGGTGCGAAGCAACGCAGACTTAGTGATCTTGAGCTCTGATCCGCTCTGATCAACTTCCATCTGCACTGTGAAGAATCCGGTCGGGTGTTCGACTTCGATATCGAGCGAGTCAGAGACCGTGCTAAGCCCGGCGATCTTGGCCGCCACGCTGCCCTTTAGCATGCAGGCAGTAGCCACCGAAACTGCACCAAGCACGCCAATGGCGTCGTGTGCTCGGTGCGGAATAAAGGTTCTGGTATTAATCAGGCCGCCATCTTTTGCGGGCGAAAGCAGCGACATCTTCGGCACTGTCTTATTGGTGACATCGCCCAAATTCATTCGCTCACCGACTGCAAGGCGAATTGCCTCTACCTTGTTGCGAAGGTCCTGATTAGCTTCTAGCTCTGCAGGGGTCTCGTATCCGGTTATCCCGAAATCTGCCGCGTTCAGGCAAACCACCGGCATGCCGTTATCGATGCAGGTGACTTCTACCCCATTTACTACATCTACTGCATTTCCAGTTGGCAGAAGTAAACCGCAGCTCGAACCGGCGACATCTTCGAAATTGATATTGATTGGGGCGTGTGTGCCTGGCACACCATCTATTCGAGCATCGCCCGCATAATTAACTTTTCCGTCAGGAGTCTCAATAAAAGCTGTCGCCTTGGAATCGGTGTTGACCATATAAATAGTCACTGCGGTGAGATCCCCAGTGCTTGCCACCAAACCCTGTTCAATTGCGAACGGCCCAACGCCGGCGAGGATGTTGCCACAGTTTTGCTGATCACTAACCTCGGCACGGTCGGGCCAAACTTGCAAAAACAAATAGTCAACGTCGATGCCAGGTCTATTGGATTTACTCACCACCGCAACTTTTGAAGTTAGCGGGTGGCCTCCTCCCATGCCATCAATTTCTCTAACATCAGGCGAACCCATTGCGGCCAGCAAGAATCGATCACGTGCGGCGATGTCTTCAGGCAAATCAGAGGCTAAAAAGTAAAGCCCCTTGGATGTGCCACCACGCATCACCGAACATGGAATCGAAACTTGGGTATTGGTCATTCCTGATAGTCCTCGTATACCAATCCCTTGGCCTTGAGCGCATCTCGCATGTTGTAAATATCTAGTCCGAGTTCACCAGCAGCAAGACGAGCACGCTTGGCAGTTTCATTTGCCTCGCGCGCCTGAGCCTTCTCAAGCACCTTGGCCGCATCTTCACGACGAACCACAACTACTCCATCGACATCAGCAACAATCACATCACCAGGTCGTACCGACTGATTTGCAATCACGATTGGCACCTGGACGTCGCCTGGAGTTTCTTTCACGGTGCCCTGCGATGCAATCACTTTTGACCAAACGGGGAAACGCATTTCGGTGAGGGTTGCGACATCACGAACACCGGCATCGATTACCAATCCACGAACACCGTGCGCCATTAAGCTCTCGGCCAGAAGATCGCCAAGGTATCCGTCATCGCACGGGCTCGTCGGAGTGACCACGAGTATGTCGCCGGGCTTTGCCTGTTCCACAGCTACATGGATTGTCCAGTTGTCGCCGGGTGCAACCGTGCAGGTAAGAGCGTTGCCAGCAATCTTCGCCGGGAAAATTGGGCGTAGGCGATGGTCTAATAGACCGGTGCGGCCCTGTGCTTCGTGAACCGTGGCGACGCCAAGCTCGGCCAATCCGTCAACAATTGCGAGATCGGTGCGTGGTGTTCCGCGAACTACTCTTGGCATTTTGTTCCTAACGAATTCCTACGTAGTTCTCCGCGAGGTTGGTCTGCAGAGCCTTGTTTTTGAATAGGTGCTTGAGTTGGGATAACTGCAACTGATTGTCGAATTCATTGCCGCTGGTGTGCAACATTGTCGTCATCCACCAAGAGAAGTGTGTCACGCGCCAGATGGTCTCCTTGGCTCGCTCGCTGTAGCGGTTCAGTAACGATGCATCTTTTTTATTGAAGAAGTCGACTAGGCCCTCGCCAAGAAAGCGCACATCGTTCGCGGCCGAATTCAATCCCTTAGCCCCTGTTGGAGGAACAGTGTGTCCGGCATCTCCAACTAGAAATAATCTTCCGTGCGAAAGTTTTCCTGAAACAAAAGATCGCATTGCCAAAATATTCTTTTCGGTAATTTCGCCAGTCTTGAGCTCCCAACCGGTGAGCTCCATGCGTTTTGCCAATGCTTCCCAAATTCGATCGTCAGACCAGTTTGCGATGTCATCGTTTGGATCGACCTGAATATAAAGACGACTCACTTTGTCTGAGCGCATTGAATGCATGGCAAATCCGTCCGGGTGCCAAGCGTAAATTAATTCGTCTGTCGAAGGCGCAACATTGGCAAGAATTCCTAGCCAACTATATGGATAGACTCGCTCGAAGGAACCGACCTCAACATCTGGTATCGCCTTACGCGAGGGTCCCCAGAATCCATCGCAACCTGCGATGACGGCACATTCAATTTTCTGCGAATTTCCATCTTTATCGACGAAGGTCACCGAAGGGTGGTCTGAATCGATATCGTGCAGTGCCACTTCAGTGACTTCGTAGTGAATTTCTTGTCCGGCCTTATCGCAGGCGGCATCCAAGTCTTTTTGAATTTCAGTTTGACCGTAAACCCAAACGGTGTGCCCGATGAGTTCTTCGAAATCAATGTGGTGGCGTTCACCAGGCACCTGCAGATAGATTCCCTTGTGCTCCATTCCCTCTTTGTAGAGGCGGTCGGCGACACCGAGCTCTTCCATAAGTTTTACCGACTGAGTCTCTAGTAGGCCGGCACGAATTCGCGCTTCCACGTACTCACGAGATCGGTCTTCGATCACAATGGATTCGATTCCGTGCTTGGCTAGATAGCGGTTAAGCAGCAGGCCCGAAGGACCAGCTCCAATGATGGCAACCTGAGTTTTCATAGTTCCAAGAAAACACCAATTTGAACCATGCTGTCCGAATTACTTCCGCTGAGCGGAAGGAATTTTTAGACCAACTTCGACGGGTCACTTATGCCCGCAGCAATCAATTTCTTGGAAAGCGCGTTGGCAGAAGCCAACAGTAAAGGCGCAATTCTCATGATGTCCCGATTATCTACCGGAGTTACGATGCCCAGAGCAGCAATCACCTTGTTACCGGAACCATATATAGGAGCGGCAAGGGTGCGTGCACCAAGTATCAGTTCTTCTTCCGAGTGCGCGAAGCCCTGATCTTTGATTTTCTTCAGTTGCTTCCTGAGTTCAGTTGCGTCGGTAATAGTTTTATCTGTGTATCGATCCAAGGAATCCAAAACACCCTGCTGTAATTCCTTCGAGCCATAAGCGAGAAGTACTTTGCCAACACCGGAGGCATGCAATGGCAATCTTGCGCCGGGTTTTGAAATTACCGAAAGCGTGCGCGAACCAGCGATACGTTCGACGATAAGGCATCGAAAGCCATCGAGAAGTCCTATCTGCACCGCATCGTTGCCTAGCTGATAAAGATCTTCCATGTAGGGCAGAGCGATTTCTCTAAGATCAGAATGAAGCGATGCCAGGATTCCCAAACTCCAAATTTTTCTGCCAATTTCGTAGGCGCCATCGGTGCTCCGAGTCAATGCCCCTTGATTGACTAATTCGTGCACTAATCGATGAACTGTGGTGAGTGGCAATTTTGAGCGTCGGGTGATTTGAGCAAGGCTTTGACGTCTGTGGTTGGCGTCAAAGGTTTCCAACACTGCAAACGCGCGCCCGGTCACCGATTTTTGAACTTCATTCGCCATCTCTCTATCGTATGAGCATCTTCCGTTCAACGGAATATCGGTGTGGCTTCCTAAAACTTTCTGCTCTCGCTAATAATCTGGCAATCCAATGTGTACGACTCCAAGACCTCTGCCTCGGGCGCTCTCGGTTCCCCATCCCGAGCGGCTTGACGACTCGAACCCAAATTACGAAGCCATTTTGGAGCGTCACGAGTTATCGATGGCACTCGGGCAAGAGGGCTACACAGATCCGGAAACCGGTGATTTTGTCTTCAATGCCAAACGACTGGCAGACCAGGGTAAATGTTGTGCCATGTCCTGCCGGCACTGTCCATTCAAGCGCTAACTAAGCGGACTAGTCGACTCGCGAACAATAATTTCTGGCACCAATCTCTGTTGTATCGGTGGCTGATCGGCGGTTAGTTCGGAAAGTAAATTATTCATGGCCGACTCCCCCAACCCCTTGAAGTCTTGACGCATGGTTGTCAGAGCTGGAGTCAGATAAGTAGCCTCAGGAATATCATCAAAACCGATAAGGCTGATATCGCCTGGCACTTGAATGCCACGAAGTCTCAGGGCTTTCATTAATCCAAGCGCGAGGTAATCATTGGCAGCAAAGATAGCGGTGTAGCCACCAACCCCGAGGTTGAGATCTACCCCTATTTTTAGTCCGGTGTCGGCGGTCCAGTCACCCTGGATAACTTCCGGTTTTAGTTTGAGTTCAGACATAGCCTTTTCATAGCCACGACGACGCGACTGAGCTTCGAAAGAGTCCACCTGTCCTGCAACGTGTAAAACTTTTTTGTGTCCGAGATCGAGCAGGTGCTTGGTTGCCAAATACCCGCCTTCGAAATTGTCGATTCCAACCGAATGTGCATTTCCAATATCGTAGGTATCTAAAGAAACCATCGGAATATCAGGGAAATACTCAGTGGCGGTCTTAACGCTCTCTGGTGGTAATGCAATGGTTACCAAACCTTCAATTTGAAGAACCCGCAAACTTGTTAGCGCTTCGTTCAGAGACTCCTGATCACCAGGAATCACAGATAGCGTGACCACGAGATAACCGTTCTGTCGTGCCTGACGCTCCATAGCATTATTCATTCCAACCGGCCCGTACAAAACTGTGTCTGCCATTAAAAATGCCAGCATGTTTGATTTTGTAGTTACCAATGCGCGAGCAGCAAGATTTGGTTGGTAATCAAGTTCTTTCATAGCCTTGAGCACCCGCTCCTTGGTGCTCGGTCGAATACTGGAGTGATGATTCATCACGCGCGAAACGGTTTGATGAGATACGCCAGCCAACTTGGCGACGTCGTAAATGTTTGCCTTTTTTACTGCCATCAGTAGTTCACCATGGCAATAAATCGAGTGACGGTATCGGCAACTATTTTTTCGAATTCATCATCACCGGATTTTGTAAACGTGAACGAAACCAGGGTTTTGCCTGCGTCCTCTTCGAATTTGGCATCAATTTGGCCGAACTTGTCTGACAGCAAAACCACATGTTTTGGTAGATCAAGCACCTGGTATTTGGCTCCGTGCTCGAAGCCTGCTTCAGCTCGAAAGATGATTTCGCCGCCCGCCCTTGCATCCACGCTCTTCACCGGGCTTAGCCATGAACCAAGCTGAGGAGCTCCGGTCATGAAAGAAATGACATGGTCTAGGTTCTTCTTGATTTTTAGCTCGCGGGTGATTACCCGAGGCGAATTGAGACTGCTCACATTCATCACAGGACACCGTCACATTGCGGCAAAGGTAGGCTTTAGGCGGAGGTAAAAGGCGCAAAATCAATCAGAGCCAACTGGCTGATCTTCTGACCACCCTGCCAGAAAACTCGCGGGTGGTTGCCTCGGGTAACTTCGCCTCGCCTGGGGTCTTGCTTCGAGCGCTAGATCTGAACCTGCCAACCTTTCGATTGCACATGCTAAATGCCCAACCAGGTATTCCCGATCGCGCTGGAATCACTTTTGAAAGCGCCTTTGTGGGTGCTGGGATGCGAAATAGCGAAAGGCTTGAATACATACCTTCGCGCCTAAGTTTGGTGCCAGTGCTCTTTAGAGATCACTACGTTCCAGATGTGGTGCTTTTGCATGCTTCAAGAGAAATCAACGGGAAAGTCAGTCTAGGAACTGAAGTCAACATTTTGCCCGCTGCAATCGAAGCCGCTCGCCGAAATAATGGCTTAGTTATTGCCCAATCGAACCCAAACATGCCGTATACCTTTGGCGACTCGGAGATTTCAGAAGAACTTATCGACTATTTGGTCGAGGTTGACGAACCTCTTGAAGTCAGTGTTAGCCGAGAACTATACGATGCCACCCGAATCATAGGAGAACGAGTAGCTTCCATGATTGCGGACGGTTCTACTTTGCAACTGGGTATCGGTGCTATTCCAAATGCCGTACTTAATTCCTTGACTGCGAAAAAAGAATTAAAAATATGGACTGAAATGTTTTCAGATGGAGTTTTTGAATTGAGCAAACTCGGAGTTCTTGATAAAAATCATCCAATTACCGCTTCATTTGTTTTTGGATCAAAAGATTTGTATCAATGGCTGGATATGAACCCACAAGTGCGAATGCTTAGAACCGAAAGAACTAATGATCCTGGGCTAATTGCAAAGCAAAATCAAATGACGAGCATCAATTCGGCGCTTCAAATCGATCTTTACGACCAGGCAAATGCTAGTCACGTCAATGGAAGAATTTACTCCGGTTGGGGCGGTTCCACCGACTTCATTGTAGGTGCCATGCATTCACCGGGCGGGGCATCTTTCATGGCACTTCAGTCGTGGCACCCCAAAGCCGACGTAAGCACCATCGTGCCTCACCTAACCGAAAATGTGACGAGCTTTCAACACAGTTATGTGGTTACCGAAAACGGAGTTGCCGACATTTTCGGACATAGCCAGAAAAAGCAAGCTCATAACCTAATTGAAGAAGCTGCGCACCCGAGAGTAAAAGACGAGCTGCGTGAAGCAGCAAAACTTTTGGGACTCTAATTACTTTGAGTGGTACATGCGGTCGAACATTAAAAAGACACCGTAGGCAAGAACCACAAAAGCGAGTGCGAAAAGCGCGTAAGCCGCGACTCGGTTGTAAAGTTCGGACCTTGCTGCTTTAGCTTCGCCCTTGGCAGCGGCCGGGGCAGCATGCTGGGCATTCGTCAAGAGTCGCACACCGAGCGAATAAATAACGACCACAAATGAAGTAAATCCAATAGCCCCAAGAGCTACCTCGTAAAACTTAATCCAATCGATGTTCATTACTTCTTACCGCCCTTCTTGGCCGACTTTGAAGCCGCTTTTGCGGCAGCTTTGGCCTCTGCGCGCACCTGGCGCGCAGACTTGACCGACTCTGCCGCGACTTCAACTTCACTTCGAACATTCCGGTGATTCACCTTGTTACGTCGTGAGATTTGGAAGATTGCGATTGAAACCGCGGTCATCAAAATTGCGTCGGCGATAAGACCAGCGGTACCAAGGTGAGTTAGGTAAGCCGAGACAGCTCCGACAGCCGCTGAAGCGGGGAGAGTAAAAAACCAAGCCAATACAATGTGTCCAGCTTTATTCCAGCGAACTGCACCGCCCTTGCGTCCAAGTCCGGCTCCGATAACCGAACCCGAAGCTACCTGAGTTGTCGAAAGAGCAAAACCAAATAGTGATGAAGCCAAAATCGCCGATCCGGTAGAAGCCTCGGCGGCAAATCCCTGAGCCGGCTTGATTTCGGCTAAACCAGAACCCATGGTCTTAATGATTCTCCAGCCACCAGCGTATGTTCCTGCGGCCAGCGCAACAGCTGCCGAAATCATTACCCAAAGAGGGATCCCATCATCCTTCGAGACCATTCCGCCGGCAATCAAACCAAGAGTGATCACACCCATGGTCTTTTGACCATCGTTGGTTCCGTGGGCCAAAGCGACGAGAGATGACGAGAACCACTGGCCGACACGATACTTTCCACGACCAGTTCTGATTTTTGCATTTTCGCCTCTGTAGGTAATTGCATAGGCAAGACGGGTGGCAATTAATGCAGCTATACCCGCAATCAATGGAGCAAACAGTGCTGGAATAGCAACCTTTTCAACCAGATTAGAAATGTTGATGGAACCGAAACCGGTGTATGCAATACCTGCACCAACCAGACCACCAACAAGCGCGTGCGAAGATGAAGATGGCAAACCGAGGAACCAGGTGATTAGGTTCCAGGTAATCGCTCCGGTCAGTCCGGCAAACACCATCTGCGGCAAAACTTCTGTGCCATCGACAAACATGCCTGTCGAAATTGTTTTCGCAACTGCGGTACCAAGAAAGGCCCCAGCAAGATTCATAATTGCTGCAACAGCAACGGCAACGCGAGGCCGCATTGCACCGGTAGCAATTGGCGTTGCCATGGCATTGGCGGTGTCGTGGAATCCGTTTGTGAAGTCGAAGAATAAAGCGATCACTACAACCGCTGCTACGACCAGAAGCATTTGGTCCATTTGGGCCTTTCGGGCGAAGGATGAAGCTAGAAATTAATTGCTCGTTCACCATATAAACCGCAGGTAAACGGATGGTAAACAAAGCCTATTGGTGCTTTCGGCGTGTCAACTAAACTGGGCAAATGACCGAGATCGCCAAACTACACTCCAAGTTGGCCGACGGTCGCGACCTCTTCTACTTCGATGATCGTGGCTCTGTGCAGCCGACTAGGCGCAAACCAGACAGCAGAGACCTTCCTGACCGCCCTGCTGTTGCCCAAATGCGTCTGGACTCGCTCACTGGCGAATGGGTTTCCGTTGCGGCTCACCGTCACGGTCGCGCCCACCTGCCACCAGCCCACAAATGTCCGCTGTGCCCAACCACAGCTGACAACCTTTCCGAACTGCCAGATTCATTCGATGTTGCAGTTTTTGAAAACAAAAGCCCATCTTTTGGCCCGAACCTTCTCGACACCCCTAATGCAAATTATGCGGTAGTGCCAAACCTCGAGTTAGGCTCGGTGCGCGATTCAATTGGTCGCTGTGAAGTTGTTGTATTTAGCCCTGAACATTTGGGTTCGCTTGGTGCCATGCCGACCAACCGTGTTCGCACAGTAATAGAAGCGTTGGCAGATCGAACCGAACATCTCCAGTCTTTGCCAGGCGTCATGCAGGTTTTCCCATTTGAAAATCGTGGTCAAGATATCGGAGTTACTCTGCACCACCCGCACGGTCAAATCTACGCTTACCCGTTTATCACTCCGCGCACCAACAAACTTCTAGATTCAATTTCTAAATATGGTGACAATCTTTTTGCCGACACCTTGAAGTTTGAACAAGGCTCACCTCGCGAACTAATCAAGTCCGAAAGCTTCACAGCTTATGTGCCATTTGCTGGGCGTTGGCCGATTGAAATACATCTTCTTCCGCACCGTCACGTGCAAAATCTTGCTGAACTAACCAGCGACGAAAAAGACGAACTGGCTGAAACATATCGCCGCCTACTTCACGCTCTCGATGAAATATACGAAACCCCTACTCCGTACATTTCAGCATGGCATCAGGCCCCACTGATTGAGGCAGGAAAAAATGTTCGGCTGCAACTGCAAATTACCTCACCTCGCCGCGCTGCCGACAAATTAAAGTACCTGGCTGGGTCAGAGTCGGCAATGGGTGCTTTCATCGCAGACTTTCCGCCGGAGACGACGGCCGCCCAGCTTCGAGAGGCGCTCCATTGAGCCAGGTTTGGTCGGCACCCGGTCGAGTAAACCTGATTGGTGAGCACACTGACTACAACGAAGGCTTCGTTCTTCCATTTGCCATAAATAGGCGCACCTACGCAGAGGTGCAGTTGCGTAGTGACGGCATCGCGCGAGTCACCAGCGATTTTTCCCCCGATGAAGTGCAAGTGGCCATCGATCACATTGGACCTCGAGATGACTGGGCAGCCTATCCCCTTGGCGTGGCCTGGGCTATTCAGCAATTAAGTGGAAAGTCCGGTCAGGGATTCAACGCTCACATCCGCTCGGAGGTTCCCGTTGGGGCCGGGCTTTCTTCTTCAGCTGCCATCGAGTGCGCCGTGGGTACTGCACTAAACGAACTTTGGAATTCCGGGCTTACTAAAAAGCAGTTGGCCCGGGCTGGACAACTGGGTGAAAACAAAATTGTTGGCGCGCCGACCGGCATCATGGACCAATCGGCTGCGATATTTGGAAAAGCAGACAATGCTGTTTTTCTAGACTGCCGCACATTAGAAATAGAAAACGTTCCGCTCGGCTTCGATGAAAAAAATCTTGAGCTTTTAGTAATTGACACTCGGGTTGCACACCGTCTGGTGGATGGCGGATACGGCGAGCGACGTGCTGCTTGCGAGAGAGCAGCCAGGGCTTTCGCAGTTGAGTCACTACGTGATGTTGATGAAACCGATTTAGCCAAAGCAAAAGATATTCTCGATGACGTCACGTTCAGAAGAATGAAACATGTGGTAACCGAAAATTCAAGAGTCTTGAAAACAGTTCAAACACTCAAGGAGAATGGGCCACTTGCAATCGGTGAGCTTTTACTGGAATCTCACGCCTCGATGCGCGATGACTTTGAGATTTCAATTGAAGAACTTGACACCGCGGTGGAGGTTGCCATGACATCAGGTGCGATTGGAGCCAGAATGACAGGCGGCGGATTTGGTGGGGCTGCAATTGCCTTGGTACCAAAATCAAAAACTGGCGAAATTAGCGAAGCGGTTACAAAGGAATTTGCTCGACGCAACTTTGGTGCACCAAACACCTTTACGGTTGTGGCATCGGCAGGGGCTCAACGCGACAGCTAGTCGTTCGACAGGGTGTTTCCGCAACGATAAACCGCGGTGACTAAATCATCAATTGCCTGCTTGGCGTCGTCTTTCACGCTTCCCAACGCATAAACCGCAAAAACCAAAGGCGTTCCGTCTGCAGCGTTGACAATTCCTGCAAGGGTGTAGCCTCGCTTGATCCAGCCGGTCTTGGCGATGATATGTCCAGAGGCATCAAGGTTGTCGCCCTTGAATCGACTAGCAAGTGAGCCGCTCTCTCCAGCAATCGGCAACCCCTGAAGTACCACCTGGTAGTTACCCCCTGCGGTCAAGATCAACTTCGATAGTTTTGCAAGATATATAGGAGGCACGGCATTGAAGTTCGATAACCCACTGCCGTCCTTAATTACCAGGCTGCTCGAATCTAAGTTTGTTCCCGCGAGCGCGCGCTTGAGTGCCTGATTTAGAGAACTAAACGAACCATCAAATCCCTGTTTCAAGGACACCAATCTGGCTAAAAACTCCGCTTGAGTGTTGTCACTAACTAAGAGCATGTGCTTAACCCATTGGCTAATTGGCTGAGACAACACTGAAGTGATTTGGGTAGCGCCATTTGGTAGTGTGCCGGTAACCACAGAGGCGTTGGCAGCGGTAGCACCAAGTGCAGCCTTAAACCACTTGCCGGCATTTGCCACTGGCGTGGTGCTGCGAGCTGAAGTTTCGGCGGTTGGATTGGCTCGATCGCCGTCCACCTGCAGTGCAGTTACCTCCGACATGTAGCCCTGAGTCTGCTCGCTTCTTTCCCAGCTAGTTTCCCAACTCGACCCTGCGAACGCAGTCGAAACCAAGGTTATTTTGGTAATGGGGGTTGCACCAAGCGCGGCCTTGACCCCGATTGCGAGATCGGCAAGTTTTGGAGCGTCCTTGTAAACCGACTGTTTACCCGCAGCCAGCCGTGAAAGCGTCGGGTCTCCGGCTCCGACCAAATAGATGCTGCCAGGATCGGCGGAGTCAGAATAGACCTTTGTCTCCACTCGATAATTTGGCCCAAGAACATTGAGTGCGGCCACAGCTGTAAGGAGCTTCAGTGTCGAAGCGGTCGCCGCTGGAGTCGAACCATTTCTATCAAATAGCACTTCGTCTGTCTGCGCATTGATGACTATCCCGCTAAAAGTTCCCAGTCTGCTGTCTGCGGCTTGGGTAGCAATCGAACAAGTTCGCATAGAACTCGGAGTGACCGAGGTGGTTGGAGTAGCAGAAGGCAACGCCTGTGACTGGTCCGGATTTGGATTGGTATTTATGGTTGCAACGCCAGAAACCGTGAACCCGACAATTAGCAGCGCGAGGGTCCCGATTCCAGCTAATGCACCGAGTGCAACCTGCTTGAAATATGGAAAACGGCTCAAACCCAACCCCTGACTTATTTGCTATCGCTCTGATTTTAGACCGAAATAGAATGAAGGTATGAGACGTACCGCCGCTATTATTTCCGCGCTCCTGATTGTTTGCGCAAACCTTATTCTGGGCTCTGCTGCCAGTGCTCACGACGATATCGAGAGTGTTCAGCCTGCTGCAGGGAGTTCTGTTTCGGCTGGAATTGTCGACCTAAACATAACCTTCAACGAAGAAGTCATGAATACCAGCGATGGCAGCGGTTTCGAAGTTGTGGTTTCTAATGCTGAAGGCCAATTGCAATCGGTTGGCTGCGTTAGTCCAATGGGAAATACCCTTAGTGCTCGAGCAGCAATCGCAAGCGCAGGAGACTACACAGTTAGTTGGCGTTCAGTATCCGCCGATGGTCATCCCATCGAAGGCAGTTACAAATTCTCAGTTTCGGATTCAGCCGAGGTTGATTCGGATTTGATTAACAACTGCCCCAAACTCGTAATTGCGCCAGCACCAGAAGCGATTGAGGATCCTGAAGCAATCGCATATTCTTCAAGCGAAGGTGCGATTGCCAACGACAATACTGCGCTCGAAATTGGATTACTGGTCGTGGTCGTTCTATTGGTACTCGGCCTAGCTATTTGGGTAACCCGCAAGGCAAAGCGCGCTAAAGACTAGTAGTAACTTCCGGCACCGCACTCATAAAAACGTGCGGCTAGGGTATCGAGGGCGGCGCGAGCCGAATAGCCAACTGTTTTTCCGCCTTCGCTTCTGGCGAATCCGGCAAACGCGATTGGAGTGCCATCTTTGGCCCTAACTATTCCAGCCAAGCTGTAAAGCCCAGGGATGTAACCAGACTTTGCGTGCACATAGCCTCTTGCCGACTTGTTTGCTCCATTGAATCGCGCAGACAGGGTTCCGGATGCTCCGCTTACCGGAAGGTAGTTAAACATTGCCGCAACCGACGAATTCGGGTCGGCGGCTTTTGCCATCAACTGAGTGATTAGTTTTGCCGTAACCCGGTTGGCCTGAGCAAGTCCAGAACCATCAACCATGACGAGTTTTTTAGTGTCAATTTTCAAGGGCTTGAGTGCTGAGGTGAAAACCTTTTGCAAATTGGTGTAGCTAGTGGTCTTCCCCAAGTACTTGAGAGTGTGTTTGGCGATGAACTCTGTTTCGGTGTTGTCAGAATATTTCAAAGCGTGATCAAGCCATACAGAAATCGGCTGTGAATTTACCGCGGTAATTTGCACCGAACCAGACGGCAGCTTTGCTTCAACTAGAACTGCATCTTTCGCTGCTTCTCCAAGTGCCGTCCGAAAATATTTACCCGCTGATAACACCGGATTCTTACTTCGGTATCCGCTATAAGCCTTGTCGGTCAAGTCTGGGTTCGCGCGGTCTGAGTCAACTTGCAAACCGGTAATTAACGAGATGTAACCGTTGGTGCGATCACTGGCCTTCCAGGCCGCGTTCCAACTTGGCTGATCAAAGAAACTTGAATCGAGAATAATTTTCTTGACCGTGGTGTCTGGGGCTAGGGATGAAATGACCGCATCTGCGAGAGATTTTAATTTCGCTGGCTTTTTGTAAGTGGTGTAGGAAGGGTAATTTAATCGAGATAGGGTGTGATCTCCGCCGCCAACCAAAACAATTGTTCCAGGTTCGTTCGGCACCGCCCAAACGGTCGTTTGAGCTTGATAGGTGCTTGGGACTGCAGCGATAGCAGCAGCTGCAGTTACCACTTTCATGACCGAGGCCGATGGAGTTTGCTGGTCACCGCGAATATTTAGGTAGACCTCGCCGGTTTTGGCATTCACTGCGTATCCGTAAAAATAAGCCAGATCGGCCGAAGTGGCTGCTTTACGAATACTGCAGCTACGAGGTTTATTAGGGGTTGGAGTGGGCGAGGGAGTAACCGTAGGACTTGCACTTGGACTGGTTGTGGGCGACTGCGATTGCGAAGGGCTAGGGGTGGGATCAACCGCTTGAGCCGCGCTGGTCGGTAGTACCAACATGGCCAAAGTGGCAGCCGTCAACGTAAGCAAGCGCATTAGTTAAGGGTAAACCGAGAGTTGCTTAGAGCACGATACGCTCGCCGAGTTTCGGCGCTTTACTATCGAGAAACAGTTGGCTATGTAAACGCTCGCTAAATACGTCTGCCGCACCCGCCTCACCATGAACCACGAAAACCCGTCCTGGCTTTTCATCTGCTGATTTCAACCAATCGATTAGCTCATTGGCATCGGCATGCACAGAGAAAGACTGCACCTGCTCAATTGTTGCCTTTACTGGAACATATTGGCCGTGCATTTTTACTTCTTGCGCACCATCTACCAGGCTGCGACCACGTGTACCTATTGCCTGGTAGCCAACCATAATTACGGTGTGTTTTGGATTTGGCAACATGTCTCGCAAATGATGCACCACTCGCCCACCGGTGCCCATGCCGCTTGCCGAAATGATGATGCACGGTGTTGTGGGATTGTTTATTGTCTTTGATTCATCAACGGTAAAAAGTTGATGCAAATTTCCGCTGTCAAAGGGATCCTTGTCGCGCCAAATACGAACAATGTCTTCCCGTATTTCAGGAGCTGCCTCGTTAATTGCTTGGCGATAAAAATCTAATGCCTTGAGTGCCATTGGAGAATCTGCGTAAATTGGCAAATTTGGAATCTTGCCTTGCTCGACCAGTTCACGAAGTCGAATCAAAATAACTTCTGTTCTATCAACAGCGAAGGCTGGAATCAGAACGGAACCGCCGCGCTGAATGGTTCTATTTATAGCGTCTTCAAAATTAGTTGTGGTGGGTTCGTGCTCTCTATCGCCGTAAGTAGATTCAGTGACGATTGCGTCGAATTTGCCCGATGGGACAGAGGCAGGAGCTTTAAGCAGAGGGTGCTCGCTTCTACCTAGGTCGCCGGTAAAGAGTAAGCGCTTGCCAAAGAACTCCACCTCAACAAAAGAAGAACCAAGAATGTGACCACCGGGGTGAAAGGTCACAAAGGTGTCTTCGGCAACCTTCACCCTGGTTAGATAGTTTTCAACCTGAAAAGCCGCAACGGCCTTCTGAGCATCGTTTTCGTCATACAGCGCCTTAGGTGGGTTGTGCTTAGAGAAGCCCTTCTTAGCCGCCCAAGCGGCATCCTCGGTTTGAATTCGAGCCGAATCTCGAAGAATCACCTCAGCCAGTTTTGCCGTGTATTTGGTGACGTGCACCTTTCCGCCAAAACCGTCCTTCACCAGTTTTGGCAAATATCCGCAGTGGTCGAGGTGAGCGTGAGTTAGCACCACAGCATCAATTTCCGCCGGATCAACTCCTAGCGGATTCCAGTTTTTGAGCCGCAATTCCTTGAGCCCCTGAAACATCCCGCAATCAATTAGCACTTTGGTGCCACCGGAAGTTAGTAAAAATCGACTTCCAGTAACGGTTCCCGCTGCACCCAAAAACTCAATTGCGATTTCACTCATAATGCGAGTCTAGGCTGGAGATATGCAAGCTGGAATGGTCAAACGCAACTGGTTTTTACTGGTCAGCATTTTGGCACTCGTGCTTGGCCTGAGCGTCTCAGAATATTTTTACTTGGCTGGAGCAGCTACGGGATTGGCGCTTGCTCTTATCTGGACCTACCGCGCTCTGC
>JACCDK010424480.1_pt1 | contig 22618 bp, 22 predicted proteins | sample 7445871 | NCBI WGS metagenome assembly JACCDK01 (sample SAMN15323436, study PRJNA562643) | freshwater metagenome | isolation source: river surface water | place: USA:Blue River Watershed | collected 2017-08-15
AGCAATTACTAGTAATTTTAATACTACAAGAATATGATTCATATTCTTACTCTCTTTGATACCGATGTAAACCAAATAAGTAATACCAATTGTGATTACTAATGCTGGCAAATTAGCAACTACATGCCAGCCAAATAATACCGGAGCTTCAGCATAAGCAGTATACCCCTCTCTCAAATTAACTGATAAATTGGATAATTGCTGTCCTGAGGCTAGCAAGGGCTCCACTTCATTAAAAGCCCTTCTGGCAGACAAAAAATCCATTGTCAAATATTCTGGAACATGCATTCCCAAACCTTCCAATAAATCAACAAAATACTTAGACCATGATATGGCAACTGCTACATTGGAAATGGCATATTCCAATAATAAGTTCCAACCGAGAATCCAGGCAATGAATTCACCTAAACTCGTATACGCATACGTATATGCGCTACCAGAAATGGGCACAGTAGAGGCAAAGCGAGCATAACAAAAAGCAGTAAACATACAGGCAATTGCGGTAAAAATAAATAATAATGACACTGCCGGTCCTCCATTGGCAGATGCCTGTCCAATGGCTGAAAAAATACTTGCTCCAATAATTGCTGCAACGCCTAAAAAGGTTAAATCACGAACTCCGAGATTCCGAACCATGTGAGAGCCTTCCAATGCTTCTATTTCTTTTTGATCAGAAAGAATTTTATCAATCGATTTTTTTCTAAATAAGGATGAACCCATCTATGCTTGTTGAATATGAATTAACAAAAATACATTTTTAATTAAAATTCTAATTGAATGCTTTTACCTAACTTTACATAATTTTAAAAATATGAAGGTCGCAATTGTCATTTTAAACTACAACGGAAAAAATTTTTTAGAAAAATTTCTTCCTAAAGTTATCAATAATAGCCCCATGGGGGAAATTATCATTGCCGACAATGCATCAACAGACGATTCTATCGCATTTTTAAATTCCAACTATAAATCTTTACGATTAATTCAATTGCCTGTCAATAAAGGGTATGCTGGTGGCTATAACAATGCCTTGAAAGAAATAAAGGCCGATTGGTTTATTTTGATGAATTCTGACATAGAACCCTTACCTAATTGGTTGAATAGGTTGATGGATTTTATCCAATTAAATCCCAAGGTAAAAGCCGCTCAGCCTTTTATTTACAAAGAAAATAAATCTACTGAATTTGAGTACGCAGGTGCAGCCGGTGGTTATCTTGATTTCTTAGGTTATCCTTTTTGCAGAGGTCGTATATTTGATACCTGTGAACTTGATAAACATCAGTATCTAAATACCACTGATTTACATTGGGCATCTGGTGCTTGTTTAGCCGTAGAAAGTAAAACCTTCTGGGAAGTGGGTGGACTAGATGAATACCTTTTTGCTCATCAAGAAGAAATAGATTTATGTTGTCGTATTCGAAAAGCAGGTTACCAAATTGCCGCCGTGGAAGAAAGCAAGGTATTACACGTCGGTGGTGGAACTTTGCAAACTGATAGTCCACAAAAAACGTTTCTTAATTACCGTAATAATTTAATTCTGATTTATAAAAATTATCAAGGAAACAATCGAATAAAAGTAATTATGGCCCGACTACTGCTTGATGGTTTGGCAGGCATAAAATTTTTACTTGATATGAAATGGAGAAATTGCTTAGCCATAATTAATGGTCATTTCGGTTTCTACAGGTACTTAATTCAGCATTCAGAAAAGCAATTGTACCAAAAAAATAAAAAAATTGCTTTATACAATCACTCGATTGTATGGCAATTTTTCGTAAGAAAAATTAGAAAATTTTCAGATTTACCTTAAATATCCCAAACAGAAGGATTGTTTCTTTGGCGCATGTATCGACGCACATTCATCCAAAAAGCAAGAAACAAATAAATAATTATGGGAGATCCCATCGTTAAAAATGAAGTATATATAAAATACAAACGTATGCTACTAGTAGAAATTTTGAATTTTTCCCCTAAATGGGTACAAACTCCAAAAGCTTGAGACTCAACGAAATACTTCAATTTTTCCATGCTTTTTTAATTTTATACAAAAATAACTTATATTTTTTGAAAAAAAACTACAAAAATAATTGCAATCGATTTTTTTTTACCTACATTTGAATACTTAAATAGATTTCGATTTCCAAAACTCTGATTTCCTCTTATCTTTTTCCCCTCAAATTTTCGAGTTGAATACACAATAAGCAATCATGTTTTTGCTAACGGATTTTTTAAGCATTAATTTTTAATTATTTATTTTATGCAAACTGGCAAAGTAAAATTTTTCAACGAAACCAAAGGATTTGGTTTTGTCGTAGACGACCAAACAGGTGAGGACATTTTTGTTCACGTTACTGGTTTAGGTGGTGTTACCATTCGTGAAAACGATGCAGTTTCTTTCGAAGTAATCGATGGAAAACGTGGAGCGAATGCGGTGAACGTGAAAAAAATCTAATTTCACGTAATTTTTGATTAGAGTTTTCATTCCTGAATATAAAATATAAACAGTATAATTGATCTCAATCAAAGAGAAATGAAAAAGGCTGCAAATGCAGCCTTTTTTTATGCTTGAATCCAAGATTGAACTTCTTCCTTACTTGGTAAATTTTCTTCAATTTTTAATTTCTTTCGTAGCCCCCCTAAATCATTAAAAACCTTGTTAGGATTGGCCTCTTTTAATTGCTCAAGGGTTAAGATTCCCATTTTTTGTAATGCAGGTATCCAAACAGGCGGAATACCCAAACCAATAAATGCTTGATCGGAATCGACCTCTTTGATTACCTCTGGTCTCATTTGAGGAAAAAATAATACCTCTTGAATAGATGATTGATTAGTCATTAGCATCGTCAAACGATCTATTCCAATACCAATTCCTGAAGTCGGTGGCATGGCATATTCCAAGGAACGAATAAAATCATAGTCCATTGCCATTGCCTCATCATCCCCTCTTTCTGCTAAACGCAGTTGATCTTCAAAGCGTTCTTTTTGATCTATTGGGTCATTCAACTCTGAATATGCATTTGCAATTTCTTTTCCGTTCACAAATAATTCAAAACGTTCTACCAAACCTTCTTTGTTTCTATGCTTCTTGGTCAAAGGCGACATCTCTACAGGATAATCGATGATAAAGGTTGGTTGAATCAAATTAGCTTCTACCTTCTCACCAAATAATTCATCAATTAACTTCCCCTTGCCCATACCGTTGTCAACCTCTATTCCAAATGATTGGCATTTTGCAAACAACTCCTCTTCCGTTAATGCATCCACATCGACACCAGCGTATTGAAGGATGGCTTCTGAAATACTTAATTTAGGATAAGGGCCTTCAAAATTTATCATATGTTCACCCACTTGAACATCAGCAGTTCCATGAAGGGCCAGGGCAACTGTTTTGAATATTTCTTCGGTAAGATTCATCATCCAGTGGTAATCCTTGTAGGCGACATAGAATTCTAATGAAGTAAATTCTGGATTATGAGTTCTATCCATCCCTTCATTTCTAAACATTTTTCCGAATTCATATACACCATCAAAGCCACCTACGATTAATCGCTTCAGATACAATTCATTTGCAATACGCAAATACAATGGCATATCCAAGGTATTATGATGTGTCTTAAATGGTCGAGCTGAGGCTCCCCCATGAATGGATTGTAAAATAGGTGTTTCTACTTCCAACCAACCGCGATCATCAAACATTCTACGCATCGTTGATATGATTTTAGCTCGCTTAACAAAGATGTCTTTGATAGGACTATTTACAATTAAATCTACATAGCGTTGACGGTATCGCAATTCTGGATCAGAAAAAGCATCAAAAGTTTGACCATCCGCCTCTTTAACAATAGGAAGTGGGCGTAAAGCTTTTGACAAAACGGTAAACTCACGCACATGAACTGAAATTTCACCCATTTGAGTGGTAAACACATAACCTTTTACACCAATGATGTCTCCAATATCTAATAGTTTTTTGAAGACTGTGTTATACAAGGTTTTATCTTCTCCCGGGCACAAATCATCTCTTCTAAAATACAGCTGAATTCTTCCCGATGAATCTTGTAATTCAGCGAAAGAGGCATTTCCCATGATACGAAAACTCATCAAACGACCTGCCAAACAAACCTCTTGAAAATTATTTTTTTCAGGAGCATATTCTTCTAAAATCTGTTTGGAAAGCGTATCCACAGGGTATTGGGCTGCTGGATATGGATCAATGCCTAAAGCCATTAAATCCAATCGCTTTTGTCTTCGAAGTTGTTCTTGCTCACTGAGTATCATGAATTTTTACATTTTTTATAAGCTACAAAATTAGCCATTTTCAATGGGATTTAAAAAAAATGCAATCTTAATCATAACATGCGAACATTTTTTTCTTAAATAATGTTAAAGTGCATAGAAATCGCAATGATGCGAATCAATTTTCGTTAATTTCGTGTATAAAATTTTAACCCGAAAAATAAAAAGAGGTATGGAAATGAAGAATCAAATTAAATCATTCGTTTTAGTTGGCCTAATTTCAAGTGGTTTGACCTTAGGTGCTTATCATTTATTAAATCTAGACAATTCAAATGCAATAAGATCTTCCCCTTCAGCATTTACTACGAATGTTTCTTCTGTAAATGTGCCAGGTAATCCAGGTGAATTTACGTATGCTGCCGAAAAAACTACGCCGGCAGTTGTACATATTAAAACCAAGTCAACCCCTAAATCAATGGGTCGTCAATTTTCTAGCCCATTTGATGATTTCTTTGGATTTGGAGACCCATTTGGAGGTGGTCAACAACGTCGATCACAACCTCAAGAAGCATCAGGTTCAGGAGTTATCATCAGTGCAGATGGATATATTGTCACGAACAACCACGTGGTAGATAATGCAGAAGAAATTACTGTCATTTTAAACGACAAACGTGAATTTAAAGGTAAAATTATTTCAACTGATCCATCATCAGATTTGGCAGTGATTCAAATTAAAGGAGAAAATTTACCATTCCTAACATTTGGTGATTCAGATAATTTACGTGTAGGCGAATGGGTGTTGGCTGTGGGTAATCCATTTAATTTAGAATCTACAGTTACAGCTGGAATTGTTTCAGCAAAAGGTAGACAAAATATTATCGACAGAGATCCAGACGCAAATGTTAATCCTTTAGAGTCTTTTATACAAACAGATGCTGCCGTGAATCCTGGTAATTCAGGAGGAGCATTGGTAAACTTGAAAGGTGAATTAGTTGGTATCAATACCGCTATTTATTCAAGAACTGGACAATTTGCAGGTTATTCCTTCGCCGTACCTGTGAGTATCGTTAAAAAAGTATCAGGCGATTTAATCAAGTATGGTAATGTTCAACGAGGGTTTTTGGGCGTTCAAATCATGGAAGTCAATTCTAAATTGGCAGATGAAAAAGATTTAAAAACTAACAATGGTGTTTACGTTGGAGGTTTCTCTGAAAATTCTGCAGCAAAAGAAGCTGGCATCAAAGTAAACGATGTGATAACAAAAGTTGATGGAGTTGAGACCAAAACATCAGCCAAATTAATGGAAATTGTCAATAGAAAACGACCAGGTGAGGTAGTAGATGTAACGGTGAACCGTGATGGCTCAACCAAAGAATTCAAGGTAACCCTTCGCAACTTAGATGGAAATACAAGTATAGTAAAAGGTGCCGCTGGAGAAAGTAGCAAATCAGAATTTCTTGGCGCAAAATTTGGATCGTTAACTCAAGCAGAAAAATCGAAATTGAAAATTTCTTCTGGTGTTAAAATCACAGAAATAGACCCAGAGGGTAGATTGGCCATGTATGGAATTGAAAAGGGAGTAATCATTACCAAAATAAATGATAAAACTGTTAATTCACCAAGCGAGGCTATTGAAGCACTTGAAGGTAAAAAAGGAAGAATTAAATTAGAAGGTGTGGATGTGGATGGTGCTCGATTCATTTACGTAATGTAAAGAATTTAACCTGTAAATGAAGTTATTTGGTGATAAAGAAAAAGCCTCGAAAATTCGAGGCTTTTTCTTTATGTCCTTTAATTAATTCAGAAAAGTATGTATTATTCTAAAAAATTAAAAATGATTCTTATTTGTACAAAACATGCTTTACAGCCGCAATGGTACGATCTACTGAAGGTAAAATTTCTTCAATAAGAGTTGGCGCATAAGGCAATGGTAAATCTTTAGAATTTACACGCACAACAGGAGCATCTAAATAATCGAAAGCCCAACGCTGCACATTGTATGCAATTTCAGAAGAAATAGCGGATAATGGATTGGCCTCCTCAACTACTACACAACGATTGGTTTTCTTTACTGATTCAATAACAGTATCATAATCAATCGGACGAACAGAACGCAAATCAATTAATTCTGCAGAAATTCCCATTTTTTCTAATTCAATCATCGCAGGAAGCACCACACGAGAAATCATTTTGCCAAAACTAACAATCGTCACATCCTTTCCTTGAGTCATGACATTTGCCTTTCCTATTGGAATTAAATATTCTCCATCAGGTACCATACCTTTATCTCCATACATCAATTCCGATTCCATGAAAATTACTGGATCATTATCACGAATGGAAGATTTCAACAATCCTTTCGCATCTGCCGGATTCGAAGGAACCACAACTTTTAATCCTGGGGTATTGGCATACCAATTCTCAAAATTGGAGGAGTGCTGCGAAGATAATTGACCAGCATTTCCCGTTGGTCCACGAAATACAATCGGACAAGAATATTGACCTCCAGACATTGACATTAATTTAGAAGCGGAGTTAATCACTTGATCTATCGCTACTAAAGAGAAGTTGAAAGTCATGAATTCAACAATCGGACGAAGACCATTTGCTGCAGCCCCTACACCAATTCCTCCAAAGCCAAGTTCAGCGATGGGTGTATCGATTACACGTTTTGGACCAAACTCGTCTAACATGCCTTGTGATACCTTGTAAGCACCATTGTATTCTGCAACTTCCTCACCCATTAAGAAAACGGATGCATCACGACGCATTTCCTCTTGCATTGCCTCTCTTAAGGCTTCTCTAAATTGAATTTCTCTCATAATTGAATATAAAAAGGCTATTCCTTTTCGCACGCAAAATTAGGCAAGAAATCTTATACCACAAAACCTATTTTACGGATATAAAGTGTAGAATTTCATATTTTCCATGTAATTTTATATTTTCTAATCAATATTTCTTAATGTCAGTCTCAATTGCCCCTATCTCTCATTCCTTACCACCGTTTTTAAGTGGCAGTTCTTACTCCAGAATCATCGTATTGGTAGATGAAAATACAAACAAATATTGTTTACAACACATCAAAGATTTTTTACCGAAAAACTTCCTAAAAATTCAAATTAAATCTGGCGAGAAACATAAAAATCTTCTTACCTGTGAACACATTTGGAAAGAATTAACAAAGGCAAATGTTGATAGACACGCATTAATGATCAATTTAGGTGGTGGAGTTATTGGTGATATGGGAGGTTTTTGTGCCTCCACCTACAAAAGAGGTATAGATTTCATTCAAATTCCAACGACACTTCTTTCCCAGGTTGATGCAAGTGTTGGCGGAAAATTAGGTATCGATTTTCATGGATTCAAAAATCACATTGGAGTATTTCAATTACCAAAGACAGTTTTGGTGGATCCTTTCTTTATTGAAACTTTGTCGGAAAAAGAAAAAAAATCTGGTTTTGCAGAAATTATAAAACATTGCCTAATCAGAGATGTGCAACAATGGGACATCATCCGTAAAATTGAATGGAATGAAAATAACTTTTCTCAATTAATAGCCCACTCGATAGAAATAAAAAAGAAAGTGGTAGAAGAAGATCCTACGGAAAAAGGTTTACGCAAAATTTTAAATTTTGGCCATACACTTGGTCATGCTGTTGAAACTTTTTTATTAGAGAAAGGGAAAAGAAAAATTTTACATGGGGAAGCTATAGCAATTGGAATGATAGCCGAGGCATTTATTGCCTTGAAAAGAGGTCTTATCTCAAGCCAAGAATTAGAAGATATCGAAATCTATTTATTTGAAACCTTTGGTAGTATACAACTTTCCAAGAGTGAAGTTGATGCAATCATTCAATTAACACTTCAAGACAAGAAAAATAAAGGAAAAGAGGTTTTATTTTCTCTTTTAACCGGAGTTGGTGATTGTGGTTATGATATTCCAGTAAGTAAATTAGAAATGAAACAAGCCTTGGAATTCTATATTGGCTAATTATTCTATTACTTGTGGTACTTTAAAAAATTTATCATTAGCATCTGGTCCCAAATCTAGTGCATCAGACCTATCTAAAGTTACCTTTGCCTCATCTTCTCTAAAATGATTCAAGGCCTCAGAAATATGTACCAAAGGTTCAACATTACTTGTATCCACCGCATTTAAAGCATCCATCCATTCTAATACACGATTAATAGATTCCTTTAAATCTTCCACTTTATCGGCTTGAAGCTCTAATCGTGCTAGATGAGCAATTTTTTCTATTTCTAGTTGACTAATTTTCATCAGACCTATTTTTTAATTTTTTATCCTCCGGCAAATGTTTATCTAAAAACTGATTGATCTTGTCGCGATCAAGAGATGATACTATTTGACCAAAACTATCAATAGTTAATTCAAAACCATCTAGTTCAGGATGCACTTTGGGTGCTTTTTTGGAGGATTTTTCAAGTTTAGCCATGACATTCAGGGAAATTTTCTAATGCTTTTTGCAATCTTTTTAACACCGATTCTCTACCCCAAAGTTCCATTGAAATCATTAAATCAGGACCAGCACCATTTCCACTCAAAGCAACACGGAGTACTTGCATCACCTTTCCCATTTTAATACCGGCCTCCTCTAAAATAGAATGAATTCCATGTTTTATTTCATCAGAATTCCAATTTTCTACTTTTGAATTTAAATTTTTAGATAAAAGATTCAAAGCATTTTGGTTTTCCTGATTCCATTTATTTGCCAAAACCGCCTCATCATAAACACTCGGAATTTCAAAAAATTCCTCAGAAAGTTTACCTAATTGATTTGGAAATGTAATTCGATCTATATACAATGAGGCAAAAGCTTCCGCTTTTGTTGAATCCATATTGGGTAAATAAGTAGAAACAAGGGCCTTGATAGGTTGATTTTTTAAATATTGTTCATTAAACCATTTTGCCTTGTTTACGTCAAACTTTGCTCCTGCTTTATTTATCCTGTCCAATGAAAAAGTTTGAACCAATTCATCTAAACTAAATAATTCCTGTTCTGTACCTGGATTCCAGCCCAAAAAAGCCAGAAAATTCAAGGTTGCCTCGGGTAAATATCCTTCTTCTCTAAATCCTTTTGAAATATGTCCAGTAGTAGGATCAATCCATTCCAAAGGAAATACAGGAAATCCCCCCAAATCGGCATCTCTCTTGGATAATTTACCATTTCCTTCGGGTTTCAATAATAAAGGTAAATGAGCAAAAGTTGGAGGAGTCCAACCAAAAGCTTGATACAATAGAATATGCAAAGGTGCAGAAGGCAACCATTCTTCCCCACGAATTACATGGGTAATTTCCATGATATGGTCATCTACAACATTGGCAAGGTGGTAAGTTGGCATTCCGTCTGATTTCATCAAAACTTTATCATCAATGCTAGAGGTATGCACATGAACCCAATCACGAATACTATCTTGGAATCTTATTTCACCTTTGGCTGGTACTTTAAGACGGATAACATAAGGAGTATCTTTAGACAATAGGTCTTCTACCTCCTTGGTGGACATAGCCAATGAATTACGCAATTTAGTACGATTAACTGCATTGTATTGAAAAGCACTTCCTTTGCTTTCATATGTTTTACGAATTGCATCCAATTCTTCCGCAGTATCAAAGGCATAATAAGCCTTACCATCTGCCAACAAACGCTCGGCATAGGATTTATACAATCCTTTCCGCTCACTTTGTCGATAAGGTTCATGTGGACCACCCACACCTACGCCTTCATCAGGACTAATTCCAAGCCATTTCAAGCTTTCCAGGATATAATTTTCAGCACCAGGTACAAAACGAGTTTGATCGGTATCTTCAATTCTTAAAATAAATTGTCCACCTGTCTGATGAGCCAATAAGTAATTATATAGTGCTGTACGAACACCTCCAATATGTAAAGGTCCTGTTGGACTTGGGGCAAATCGAACACGTACTGGATTTAACATACAATTATAAATGAGCAATACATGAAATTTCTACACGAACATTTTTTGGCAAACATGCCACTTGAACCGTTTCTCTAGCTGGAGGGTTCAGGGTAAAAAATTGGCCATAAATTTGATTTACAATTCCAAAATCTGCCATATCTTTCAGAAAAATTGAACATTTGACAACCTGATCGAATGTCGCATTTGCAGCTTGTAAGATGGCTTCCAAATTTTTCATTACTTGAAGTGTTTCTTCCTCAATACTTCCACCCGACTCAAAAACACTCAAAGCAATTTGACCTGAAACATACAAAATATCATTGGCTAAAACAGCCTGCGAATAGGGCCCAATTGCAGCCGGTGCATTCTCTGTAAAAATTATTTTCTTCGACATAGTTTGAAAAGAAGTGCAAGTTACCAAAATTTGTATGTATTCTTAATAAAGAAAGATGCAAATTTGAAAATGCTGATAAAAATCAAAGAGAAAATTATTCAAAATAAGGGAATAGGTTTCATGCTACTCTCTTCTTTATGCTTTTCAATATTATCTGCTTTGGCAAAATCAATGAATGCAAAATTCCCATCAATTGAATTGGTATTATTTCGTAGTGCAGTTGGATTACCATTTTTATTTTGGAGTTTATGGAAAAGTCCACCCGTTTACCAACAAGGTGGAAAGCTTTTATTTTTAATCTATAGAGGAATTTTAGGGGCCTTTACCTTGTATTGCCTATTCTATGCATTGGAACATTTGGGTTTGTCATTAACCAATACGTATGGACAGGCCTTTCCATTATTCATTGCCTTGTTTACCTTTATTTGGATTCCAAAGGAAAGTCTAAATAGCAAACAAATCTTCTTTTTATTGATGGGTTTTTTTGGCATTATGGTCATATTTAGACCCGATGCAACTGTAAATTGGCAAAAACACAGCATTGGTATTTTATATGCCATTGGAACGGCTCTTGGGTATATGGCCATTAAAGAGGCCCAAAAATTCTATGATTCCAGATGGGTGATTGTATCATTCATGGGGAGTGGATTTATTGCTTCCATTATTTCTTTAGTACTTGGTTCTTTTTTTATGATAGAACCGAGTTTTTGGATAGCCAAATGGGTTCAGCCAGAAGGATTCGAATGGTTACAGGCTATTCTTCTTGGCCTATTAGCATTAGGTGTTCAAGGATTCACAACCCAGGCATTACGCCATGAAAAAACTTCAATTGTAGGAGCCGTTGGTAATTCTTCTGTTCTATTTTCAATTCTTATTGAAATTATTTTAGGAAAGGGATTACCAGAATGGTTTGTTTTATTGGGAATGGGAATGGTCATTTGGGGAAGTATTAAAATTACCAAACGAGAAAAATAAAAAAGCCAGTGAATTTTTGTTCACTGGCCTCATTACAAAATTTATTTACTCAGTAATTCGATTTACACCGTTGCAGAATTCATTACTTCAGTTTGTTTACGAATTGATTCCAAATGAACCAGTTTAAACATTTCTTCAACAAATTCTGGATACAAACCTAAACCTTTTGCCTGGCTAGCACGATCTGCATGAACTTGTTTCCAACGGTCTAATTGTAAAACAGCAACATTATTATCACGCTTATATTCACCTAATTTTTCAACTACAGACATACGGGCTGCTAATACCTCCATCAATTCACGATCGATATTGTCAATTTTCTCTCTCAAACGAGCCAATTCATCTGAGAAATCAGCACCATAATTTGCTTTTCTAACCTCTAATTCTCGTAACATTTCTCCCAGAGCTTCTGGCGTTAATTGTTGCGCTGCATCTGACCATGCCTCATCCGGATTACGGTGTGATTCAATGATCATACCATCATAATTTAAATCCAAAATACGTTGAGATAGTTCATTTAAATAAGCACGCTTACCTGCCATATGAGAAGGATCACCAATTAATGGTAATTCTGGGAACATTCTTTTTAACTCAACAGCAACCGACCACATTGGTGAATTTCTGTATTTTGTCTCTTGCGCATTAGAAAAACCACGGTGAATTGCACCCAATTTTTTAATACCAGCTCCTTGTAAACGTTCAAAAGCACCTACCCATAAAGCTAAATCAGGATTAACCGGATTTTTAACTAAAACTGGAACATCTACCCCTTGTAATGCATCTGCAATTTCTTGCACATTAAAAGGATTTACAGTTGTTCTAGCACCAATCCACAATACATCTACACCATATTTCAAAGCTAATTCTATATGTTCAGGAGTAGCAACTTCTACGGCAGTAGGAATGCCTGTCTCTTTTTTTGCCTCTACCAACCATTTCAAAGCAGGCTCTCCATGTCCTTCAAAACTTCCTGGACGAGTACGGGGTTTCCAAACACCTGCACGCATCACATGCGCATATCCTTCAGCCTTAATTCTTTTTGCAGTTTCCATTACTTGCTCTTCTGACTCAGCTGAACAAGGACCAGCAATAATCAATGGCTTACCGTTTGTGTTAATCCAATCCTGCATGGGTACTATCTCTAACTTGGCATTCATATTTTTATTTTTTTTTGGACTTATACTTCAGTCTTAACTTATATATTTAATTTTATTTGAAATCAAAAAACTAATTCACTTATATTTGCATCCTAAATTTTATGCAAGGAATATAACCTCCCAAAAATGAAGAATTTGTCATTTGAGGACACCAAAATTGCCTTTGAAGCTAAAAGCGATTTTCAACTAAAGAAGGCTTATTGGATTTTTGCCACAATGAACCAAAATTGGCTTGTAAAGTTAGGGACTTTTTTTATCAAATTGTTCCTTTTTTTACATTTTCCTATAAAAAAATTAATAAAAGTCTCTATTTTCCAACAATTTTGCGGCGGGGAAAGCATAAATGATTGTGAGTCAACCATTGAAAGCCTTGGGAAGTCAAATATCGGCACCATTTTAGATTACTCTGTGGAAGGAGAAGAAAATGAAAAATCTTTTCAAAAAACAAAAGACGAAATCATTAAAACAATTACCAAAGCAAAAAGCAATCCCCACATTCCATTTGCCGTTTTTAAATTGACTGGCATTTTCAAAGCTGAGTTACTTGAACTACATCAAGCTGAAAATGGTCAATTGGAAGGATTAGATTTGGAGGAATTCGAACATAGCAAAGAAATTCTAAACGAAATATGTCTCAAAGCATTTGAAGAAAATGTAAAAATCTTTATTGATGCCGAAGAAAGTTGGATACAAAACACAATAGATGAATTGACATATGAAATGATGGTGAAATTTAACAAAAAACAAACTATCATTTTTAATACCTACCAAATGTATCGGGTAGACATGCTCGATAATTTACAAAATGCAATTCAAACAGCTAAAAATCAAAATTATTTTTTAGGCGTTAAATTGGTAAGAGGTGCCTATATTGAAAAAGAAAGATTAAGGGCCCATGAAGATGAATATTCAGAACCTATACATAAAGAAAAAGATGCTACAGATCATGATTACGACCAAGCTCTTCAATTGTGCTTAAATCATTTAGATGTTGTTGAATTTTGTATCGGAACCCACAACGAAAAAAGTTGCAAATTATTGTGTAGCCTATTAGAGGAAAATGGTTTAGCTAAGAATCATCCTAAAGTATTTTTTGCGCAATTATTAGGGATGTCTGATAACATATCCTATAATTTAGCTAAAATGGGTTACAATGTAGCCAAATATGTACCTTACGGTCCAATTGAGTCAGTAATGCCTTATTTGTTCAGGAGGGCTGAGGAAAACACGTCCATCGCCGGACAAACATCGAGAGAATTTACATTGCTACAAAATGAGGTTTTAAGAAGAAAGAAAAATGAAACATCCTGTTAGTCAATATTACCTTTTGGCTTTAATCATCATTTTAACCGACCAAGCTATAAAGTTGGCTGTTCATATGTTTATGGAACCTGGATTCCCAGGACAAATTGAAATAATTGGTTTCTTTAAGTTACATTATACGCTCAATCCAGGTATGGCATTCGGCATGCAAATTGCGTCTATTTATGGAAAATTATTTTTAACCAGTTTCCGAATATTTGCAATGTTTGGGATTGGTTACGGTCTCTATTATTTACATCAAAAAAAATCACACGAAGGTCTTTTAGTATGTGTCTCAATGATCCTAGGGGGAGCCATAGGAAACCTGATCGATTCTATTTTTTATGGTAAATTATTGGGGAATGCCCCATATGGTGCACCCATGGAATGGTTACATGGCCAAGTAATAGATATGTTCTTCTTTGATTTTTGGGAAGGGACCTTACCAGAATGGATTCCAATTTGGGGAGGAACTTATTATTCAACTCCCATATTTAATTTTGCTGATGCTACTATTTTTTGCGGAGTTGTTGCTATATTGATTTTTCAAAATCAATTTTTCGACAAAAAGGCAAACACATAAATTGGAACTATACCATATTCTGTTCTTTTTATTAGCATTAATCGCTGAAATTATTGGCACGGTTAGTGGTTTTGGGTCTTCCTTATTATTTGTTCCATTAGCATCTGCATTTTTTGATTTCCAAATTGTATTAGGCATTACTGCCGTTTTTCATGTTTTTTCAAATATTTCAAAAATATATTTATTTAGGGAAGGACTGAATAAAGAAATTGCCCTTAAACTTGGAATACCAGCTGTAATTTTTGTAATAATTGGTGCAATTCTAACTAATTATATTCCTCAAAAAGAAATTGAATTGGCCATGAATTTCATCATCATTGCCCTAGCCCTCTATTTACTTACTGGCCATCATAAAAAGCTTCAGCAAAGTAATCAAAATTTATATGCTGGTGGAATGATATCAGGATTTTTAGCTGGACTGATTGGAACAGGGGGTGCCATAAGGGGTATCACACTTGCTGCATTTCAGCTTGAAAAAAATGCTTTCATTTCAACCTCGGCCATCATTGATTTTGGAGTTGATATTAGTAGAGCTGGAATTTATATTTACAACGGATTTTTCAAGGTAGAAAACCTAATTTTTATACCAATTCTAATAGGAATAAGTATTTTAGGAACCTTTCTTGGAAAAAAAATAATTGGAATGTTATCTGAAAAACTTTTTCAAATAATCCTTTTAAGTATTATTTGCCTAACGGCCATTGCACAGACGGTACAATATTTTATGAAATAAAAAAAGTGAAGAGTTGAATATGGAAATTAATTTATTCCACTTTCAACTCCCCACTTTTACTACTTTAAAAACTATTTCTTAGGTGCTGTTTTAGGTGCAGCAGCAGGAGCAGCAGCAGGAGCAGCACTAACAGGTTTTGGAGTAATACCCATTTTTTTCAACACCAAATCAGAAATATTAGCATCAGTAGGATAGTGTAACAAAATTGGAGCAGTTCCCATACCAGCATCGTAGTTGAATACATAGGTAAAAGCATTAGCATCGGCAACTGCATGCATTGTTTCCTCAATTTTCTTCAATAATGGTTGTAATAATTGAGCTTGTTTCTTTTGTAAAGAAGTTTGAGAATTTTGTTGAAATTCTTGAATTGAAGTTTGTAAATTCTGCAATTCTTTTTCTTTATCTTGCTTAATTACATCTGAAGTAGTTGCAGGTAATTTTTCAAAAACAGCTAATTTATCTTGAAAATCTTTTACCTTACTTTGGTATAAAGTTTCATATTGTTTCTGCGTATTTTTCAAATCTTCCTCAACTTGCTTAGCCTCTGGCATTTGACTCAAAATATAGTCAGCATTGATAAATCCGATTTTCACTTGGGCCTTTAAAGGCATGGTAGCTAAGCCGAAAACTAGGCTCATTGCTAACAAAAACTTGTTTTTCATAATTGTTATTTAAATTGTTATTCTATTTTTAATTATCCTTTGCCTTATCAGCGATATTGGGATCAAGTTCAATACCCAATTCTTCAATTACATAATCAGAGTAATCATGAACTGGATTGGTATAAATCATTGCTAATCCGTCACTGGCTTTATCAAAAATAAAGTCCAAACGTTTTTGGCGTACAACTTTTTCTACCGCCTTTGATATTTCATCTAAAATAGGTTTCAAGGCAGCTTGCTTAGCTTTAAACAACTCTCCTTCGGGTCCAAAGATTTTGTTCTGAAAAGAACGTAATTCCTGATCTTTGACCTTAATTTGAAGTGCTCGTTGCTGTTTCAAATCTTCTGTCAACAATACCTCTTCCAATTTGAAGTCTCGCTCTAATTTACTTAACTCTTCTTGCCTTTGGTTAATTTCTTTCAACCATTGCTGTGATTGTTGTTCAATTTTTTGCTGAACCTTCTTGTACTCAGGCATTTTGGAAGTGATAAATTCTGTATCAATGTATCCAAATTTCTGGGCATAGGACCTTTGTCCAAGTAGGAATAGTCCCAAAATTAATAAAAAAAATAACTTTTTCATCATTAATTATTGCTTATCGAATTTGCTGTCCGATAGAGAAGGTAAAGGCTTGTCGTCCAAAATCAGAATCACCTGGTCTTGGTTTATCAAATCCAAAGCCATAATCTATACCAATCATACCGAAGGCAGGCATAAATATTCTAGCTCCAACTCCGGCAGATTTATACAAATTAAATGGATTATAATCTTTTAAACTAGAGAAATTATTCCCTCCTTCAGCAAAGGCTAACATAAATATGGTCGCTGATGGATTTAGAGAGACGGGGTATCTAACCTCCATCACAAATTTGTTATAGGCAACACCACCGTTTCCATAAGAACCGGATGGACCAATAATCCGGTCTTTGTATCCTCTCAATCCAACAATATCTCTGTTGAAAGAAAAGCCCTGTACCATACCAGAACCCCCTAAGTCAAATCGTTCAAAGCGAGTTGTTTCTTTTCCTCCATAAGAACCCAAAAATCCTAAATGAGCACGCGTATGGATAACAAATTTTCCGACAAGCAATGAATACCATGAAGCATCAAACATCCATTTATGATATTCAATCAATTGTCCTGTTTTATTTCCACCTAACAATGAATAAGGAGGAGTTAAAGAGGCTGTCATTGAGAAAGATGAACCACTCCTAGGGAATGTTGGATTATCCACACTATTCCTTGAGAAATTAGTCATAAATGTCAATGAAGTTGATTTTCCTTGAGGATAAGCCCAGGTATAATAACGATCTACATCATATTGAGCTAAGGAGATGGAATTACTTAAAGAGAAATAATCATCTGGCCATTTTAATCTTTTCCCTAAACTAATGGTAATACTATTCACATTAAAGTGAGCATCCAAAAGTGAATCAGGAACCGAATAAGAAGAATAACCATAAGGGTTATATCCACCATAACCTCCATATCCTCCATATCCACCATAACCTCCATATCCACCGTATCCACCGTATCCATTTCCATATCCAGAATAACCAGTTGTACGGAATTGATACGGATACGAAACACTTCGATTAAGACTTATTGAAAATGAATTTGGTTTTTTACCACCTAACCATGGTTCTGTAAAGGTCAAACTATAATTTTGATAGGCCGCGCCGTTGGCTTGTAATCTAACCGATAATTTCTGGCCATCACCAGCTGGTAAAGGTCTCCAAGCTGACAAATTTGTCACATTTCTTGCAGAAAAATTATTAAAAGTTACGCCTAATGTTCCTACAAATCCGATGTAACCTCCCCAACCTCCAGAAAGTTCAATTTGATCAGATGGCTTTTCTTCTACATTATATTCAATATCAACTGTTCCATCAGCACGTGGATTTGGTTTTGGTTCTATTTTCTCGGGATTAAAATAACCAATCGTTGACAATTCGCGAACAGTACGAATTATGGCTGATTTATTAAATTTTTGACCCGGCAAGGTACGAATTTCCCGCATAACCACATGGTCTGATGTTTTGGTATTTCCGTTCAAAATAACCTTATTGATTGTTGCCTGCTTTCCTTCAGAAATACGAATGGTCAAGTCGATTGAATCTCCTTCCACGGTCGTTTCAACAGGTTCAGCACTGTAATACAAATATCCATTATCCATATAAACGGAACTTAGGTCTTCACCAGGATTTCCGCCTAAGCGTTTATCTAATTCTTCAGTATTATAAACATCCCCTTTTTTTACTCCAAGAACTTCATTTAACACGGAATCTGGATAAATATAATTTCCTTCAAAATAGACATTTCTGTAATAATATTTCTTTCCTTGCTCTGCCTGAATCTTAATTCGAACATGTGATTTTCCTTTTTTCTGAATCGAATCAGACAATATTCTAAAATCTCTATAGCCCAATTTATTCATGGCAGTTAATAATTTCTCTTTATCTTCCTCCCATTTTTTAGGCACAAATTTTGAAGGCTTGAAAATTCTACCAAATCGCTGTTGTTTGGTATTTTTCAATTTTCGGAGTAATAAGCTTCTGTCTTTCGGATTAGTCCCCTCAAATATAATTTTATCAACTTTTACTTTGTCTCCTTTTTCAACATAAACGGCAACAACTGCATTATTACCACGTAAGGTGTCAGTCTTGACTACCGTTTTTATTTTTGCATTTAATCGGCCTTTTTCCTGATAAAATTTAGTAATTGCTAATTCTAAATTTTTTCGTAAAGTTTCAGTGATAATTTTTCCTTTGTAGGTCTTCACCTTCTCATTCAAAGTTTCCTTTTCACCTTTTTTAATACCTATATAATCTAGGGAATACAATCTTGGTCGTTCTTTTAAAAATATCTCCAACCAGACCTTCTCCCCTTCTACCTTGTTGGCATAAATCTGAACATCTTCTAAAATACCCTGATCCATTATTTTTTTTATAGCTGAAGCAAGTACATCTCCCGGAATTTTTACACGATCTCCAATCTGTAATCCAGAAATATTGATCATTGAACTTCCATCATAAAACTTTGAACCTGTAACTACAATACCGGCAATTTCAAATTCCTTTGGATCTGCATAGGAAAAACTTGAAGTAGGAGCAGCACTTGAGGATGGAGCAAATAATCTTTTTCCTAAAACTTGTGATATCCCTTCATAAGAAAGCATGCTCAACAATAAAATCACACTAATTACTATTCTTTTTACCACTTGGTTAATTATTTCAAATCAAAAATTTATCCTTCACTTTGCACTTGTTCACTTGTTTTTCCAAATCTTCTTTCTCGCATTTGAAAATCAAGGATAGCTTGATGCAAATGTTCTTTTCTAAAATCTGGCCAAAACAAATCTTCATAAATATATAATTCAGCATAGGCCAATTGCCAAAGCATGAAATTACTAATTCGGTGGTCTCCTCCTGTTCGAATCATTAAATCAGGATCTGGAATTTCACCTGTTGAAAGCATCAATTTAAAGTAATCAGAAGTTAATTCTTCTGGATTAACAATACCTTCTTTGGCTTCTTTTGCAATCTTTTTAACAGCCTGCATGATGTCCCATTTTCCAGAATAGGATAAAGCCAAAATCAAGGTTAAACCTTTGTTTTCGGCCGTATGCTCAATTGCAAACTGCAATTCTTTTTGGGTTGATTCTGGCAAGGATGCCGTATCTCCAATCGCTTTTAAACGAATTTGATTTTTCATCATAGAAGGCAATTCATCCTTAATCGTACCAATTAACAAACTCATCAATGCCCTAACTTCAGATTGGGGTCTATTCCAATTTTCAGTTGAAAAAGCATACAAGGTCAAATAAGAGACTCCCAATTCTCCGCAGCCTTCTATTGTTTCTCTGACAGCCTTGATGGCATTTCTGTGCCCAAAAATTCGATCAGTAAATCCTTTTTGCTTTGCCCATCTTCCATTACCGTCCATGATAACGGCAATATGAGCTGGAAGATTTTTTAAGTCAATAGATTCTTTCACTAAACGTACGCTTTATTTTCAATTTAAGAAACAAAGTTAATCAATTCAAGCTGAATTTATGGTACTTTAACACTTTTTAATATGAGCTTGGGCAAATAATTGGATAAATGGAATAAATCACTGAAAAGGATAAATTAAAATATTGATCCGTTTTGCTTAATTTAAAATTTGTAGGGTCATTTGCCAAAATATCTAAATTTGTATCCTGATCACTAACCCAATCCAATTTATCGGTCGTTAATTTATTGGCCAAAGCTTCAAATCGAAACATTACATTTTTATTAAGTTTCCATTTTATTCCGACTCCATAAGGAATGGCAATGGAAATTACTGGTTTGGGAGTAAGATTACCATAGCGAGGATTTCCGTAAAAAGCCCCAATTCCTCCCACAAAATAGGGTGTCCAGCTAAACCATGTTTCTTCATTTGATTTAAAATCGAAAAAATTATAATCAGCTAAAACGCTTAATTGGATAAGTGGTGATGTAAAAACGGGTGGACTATAAAAAGAGGACAAGGAAATCGCTGGACTCGGTCTTAAGGAGGCATTTCCTTGAATATATCCCACATTTAATTGGGCTCTAAAATCAAATGTTTTATTTACCTGAACCCCAAATGAACCATTTAGTGATGGTAGAATTGTCTTAATTTGAGCAAATCCTGGTCGATAATTCCAAGTTTGAACATCCCCTTTGAATAGGTTACCTCCTATTCCCAAGCTGTAAAAATAGGATTGCCCCAAGCTGGAATAATTGATTAATAAAAAAAAGAAAATGATTTTTTTCAAAACAATTTATGCATCAATTGATAGTTCCCATCGGCCTACCTAAATGAAAAATAAGCATCACCTGAGTAGTAAAGTAACTGTCTGTACCTTGTGAAACAACTAGAGGTTTATTTGGCAAAAAATCTCCTGGTTTGGGCAATAATTTAAATGTATTTGCAGCATATATTTCATTGTAACCAGGATTAAAAGAAATTCCAAAACTCAAATCTTTATTGATTGACCGATTAGAATAGGTTGCATTTGTACCCAAATATGAACCTCGATTATCAGAAACATCGTCCAAATAATCAGTCAATGCTTTTCTGTATAAAAATTCAAATCCAAAGTCTATTGAATTAGTCATTTTCAATCGAAATCCAAATCCAAATGGAATAGCAATTTGCATAGGGCTATATCCATTGCTATTTGCATATTCCTCTGTTCCTGCTATGCCACCACTTTCCGCTACTTGTATTCCTCTTAAACTCACCCAACCTGCCTGACGATACCCTAATATTTCGCCATTATCTCCCTTAATTACCTCTGCAACCCCTCTTGCCTTGGGATTAGAATACAATGCAGCTACACCAGCTGTAATATATGGTGAAAAATTAGCACGTTTTTTTCGAAAATTATTTGCTTTGACAATTTCATAAACTCCTAAAAAAGAGAGTTCAGCTAATTCATTCTTAAAGTGTAAATTTCTTTCAAAGTTTGCTGAGAAAAGACTATTTTCATCCCCAACTTTTAAACCATAATAATTATCATCACCTGCAATTTGTACATAGGTCAAACCAGCTTTATACGCAAAATGAGGATGAAACTGTTTAGTATACTGTACTCCTATATTCATACGAGTAGACTTTATACCAACATTTAACAAAGCTGAACTCGGCAATAATTCCCCTAAATAGGTACTTGAACCAGCCCCAATTGCTAAAGAAGCTTGTGATCTAAATTTCATATTTACATAACGCTCTCTACCTCTTTGACCCAAAAACCAAAATTGACTATATGCCAATTGACCTTCACAAAAGAACAGAAATGCAAACAACAAAAAACACTTTTTCAACATCCGAAAGGTTAGAATAAACTTAAAATTAAAATATAAAATTCAATTCACCTATTTCTAGGCAAATTTTAACAATTTTATGATAATTTTGTATAAAACGAAATTTTTAAGAATTTATTACGTTTTAACTTAAAATTGAAAAATGAGCAAATCCCTTCTTAGCTTTTTATTATTCATCTTTATTTTAACTTCTTGCAAGGAGGAAATTTTCCTAGATCCTTCTAGTAAAATGAGTATTGATATTACAAATATCACGTCTGATAAAAAGAAGGCCTATTTGAACATACCTTTTGAATCCATATTTAAAATACCCGTTAAAAATCCGCAAAGCAATTACATTGGCAATACAAATGAATACGTAAGCAAGACTAAAGAATTAAGAGCAGTTGTAATACCTACAAACGACCTGTTAGAAAAAGGTTATTTTGAAATAAAAGTTTTTGGAACTCCAAAAACCAGCGGCAAAGATGAAATCGTTATCAAATTAACTCCAACGGATTCGTTATATTCCAAAACTTCCAACCCTTTCCGTTTTGATATAAATTCTATTAAAACAGTTGAAAATTTTGAAAATCTTACAAAAAATATTGAATTTTTAGATTCACTTTTTACAGCAAATCATTCTATCTCAATCTTAGATAAGGAAATTAAATTTTCAGATTTGACAGGCACGTATGAAAGAGAGTATCTAAACCTTTTACTTTCAAAATTGTTAAGTACTCAAAATTACAATCTTTTGTCCAATGCATTTGAAGCGCAAGTAATCTTTGATAAGCAAAAAAACAATAGTAAAAATAGTGTTCCAGA
>JACCDK010502618.1_pt1 | contig 22608 bp, 20 predicted proteins | sample 7445871 | NCBI WGS metagenome assembly JACCDK01 (sample SAMN15323436, study PRJNA562643) | freshwater metagenome | isolation source: river surface water | place: USA:Blue River Watershed | collected 2017-08-15
ACTGAAATCATCGAATTTTTAAAACAGCACGCGATAAATCTTTCTTCAGATGCAATTTGTCGTGTCTATCCAATTCACGTTCCAATAGCATGTGTAGATGGCGACAAAGTCTCTGTAGAAAAGTTACTTACTGATTATTCATTTAAATATAATGTAAGCGGTAAGGCGCAATTTATTCCAAACGAAGGCGGTCTATTTTTCGCAAGAACTGAGGTGGAGAAAATGTCTAAGTCGAAGTACAATGTGGTGAATCCGGATGATGTGATTGAGCAGTATGGTGCGGATTGTTTCAGAATGTATGAAATGTTCCTCGGACCCATTGAAGTGTCTAAGCCTTGGGATACGAAAGGTATCGAAGGCGTAAGTCGCTTCCTGCGTAAATTATGGAACTTGTTCTATGATGCGCAAGACAACTTCAGTGTAGACAATACCGCTCCGTCAGATGCTGAGTGGAAAGTATTACATAAAACAATCAAGAAGATTGAAGAGGATATTCAGCGCCTTTCTTTCAATACTGCCGTTGCACAATTTATGATAGCCGTGAACGAACTAGGTAGTTTGAAGTGTAATAAACGTGCTATACTTGAACCACTAATTATTTTATTAAATCCATTCGCGCCTTTCATTACAGAAGAGCTTTGGAAAAATCTTGGTAATACAGGAAGTATTGTAGATGCTGCTTTCCCATTACTAGAGGAGAAATACTTGGTGGAAAATAGTTTTTCTTATCCGGTTGCAATCAATGGCAAAACAAGGATCAATCTTGAATTTGCATTAGATGCGGATCCAAAAGAAGTAGAATCTATCGTATTAGCAGAGGAGCAAGTTCAAAAATACTTGAACGGAGCTTCCGTTAAAAAATTCATATTTGTCAAAGGACGAATGATCAATATAGTCATTTAAACTAATTGCATTATTTGTTGATGCAAGCTAACAACTTGCGGTAGAAGAGGGTGGATTTCGTCGTTATACAATACGAAATCTGCCCTTTTTAATTTCTCCTCCTCATTCATCTGTCGAGCAATTCTATTCAACACTTCCTCCTTGCTGCAAGCATCCCTTAACATCACTCTTGCGATACGCAATTCCTCCGGAGCACTTACATGGATTACTTTATCAAGCTTCTGATGTAAAATGGTTTCAAAAATCAAGGCCGCCTCTTTTACAATATAGGGTAAATGCTTTCGTTCTGAACACCATTTATCAAAATCAGCAAAAACTATTGGATGAACAATCGCATTCAATTTTTGAATCTCAGACTCCTTACCGAAGACTTTATTGGCTAACACTTTTCGTTGTAATACCCCTTCTAAATAAGTTTCTGGACCAAAGCTTGCCATTACTTGTCCCTTTAAATTGGAATCAGTATTCATTAATTCTTTAGCAGCTTCATCTGCATAATAAACAGGGACTTGCAAAAACTCGAACACCTTCGCAGCCGTACTTTTGCCAGAACCTATTCCTCCGGTTAATCCAATTTTTTTCATAATTGCGGGCTTACATCAATGAAACGATCAGGAAATTCTAATTTATGCTTTTCGATAAAATCTAAAGGCTCCATGGCATCCTCCACCTTGAATTCTCCAACTTTCGTTCTTCGTAGCTCAGATAAATGAGATCCACTTTCTAGGACCTTCCCAATATCATGTGCAATACTACGAATATAGGTGCCTGACGAACATTTTATTCTAAAATGAATATCTGGCATTTCAATTTTAACTATTTCAAATTCATGGATAAAAACTCGTCTCGGTTTTACTTCAACTTCCTCCGCTTTCCCTTTATGCGCCTTTTTATAAATTGGTTTGCCATCTTGCTTTAAGGCAGAGTACTTAGGTGGTATCTGAAATTGCTCTCCGAGAAATGTTTTACTTGCTGCTATTATCATCTCCTCAGTTATATGTTCTGTCGGATAATAAGCGTCGAATGGCCTTTCCAAATCATAGCAAGGGGTTGTAGCTCCCAAACTAATAATTCCAGTGTACTCTTTGTCGCAACCTTGAATTTCAGTTAATTTCTTAGTAAACTTCCCGCTTGCTACTATTAATAAGCCTGTGGCAAGAGGATCAAGGGTTCCTGCATGACCAATCTTCTTAAGCTTTGCACCAAACTTTAATTTACGAACCACATCAAAGGATGTCCAAGTATAAGGCTTATCTATAAGCATTATTAGGTCAGGACAGTTATCTGGCAATTTAGACATCTTGTATTAATTGAATTGAGGTAAAGGAGGTCGTTTTAACTTCCAACGTTTATGACTCCACATCCAAGCTTCAGGCTGTTGATGTATCAAATCCTCCAAGAAACGTGTGGTAGATTCGGTAATTGCAAAAGGATGGGCTAAATGAGGTTCATCAGAAATCATACGCATGCGTAATACATATTGTCCGCGTTTGATTTTAAATGGATATAAAAAGACTACCGGAGCATTAAGTTTCACCGCATATCTCTCAACACCCGTAAAACAAGCCGTTTCCTGGGATAGAAATTCGGTCCAATAAATATTGCTCTCTTTTCTTGGACTTTGATCTGTTACAAAACCTATAGCAGAAATACTTGGTAAGGGTTGACTCAAATAAGCACCAACCTCTTTTGCTGGAATCATAATACCTCCAAATCGACTTCTATTCTTCAACATAAAACGGTTGAAGTATTTATTACTTAGGGGAGTAAACAAACCTATAGTTTGAAAATCACCCACTACGGTAAAGCCTTGCGCTAACCATTCGAAGTTATTAAAATGTCCAGCCGCTACGATAATATGTCTGTTCTGTTGCAATAATGAATTATACAAATCGATATCCTCGAAGGGAATTCTTCTCTTTAATTCCGCCTCACTAATACTAAACAGTTTAATAGTTTCAATCACCCAATCACAAAGATTTTGGTAATATTTACGTTCAATAATTCTAAGCTCTTCTACAGATTTTTTAGGGAAAGAATTCTTTAAATTTTCTCTTACCACTTTCACACGATATTTGAACAATTTATAAATGATCAAATAGAGGAAATCAGAAAGTAAATACAAAACTCTCAAGGGTAAATAGGAGAGTGGAATTACAAGTATATAAAATAGAAGAAAGCCTATAAGTGCCATAATTTAAAGATATAAAAAAGGAGCATCGTTAAATGCTCCTTTAAAAGAAGAATTGTTGTTCTAAGCTTTAGGACGTAAGCTCAACACATTAATTTCGCTTTCTCCAATTACTTTTCTATCTGCTGCAGGAACTAAGAATTCGCCGAAGGTAGAATCCTTCTGACTCATAATTAGAATCAAATCACAAGCCATTTTCTTCGCATGCGACATTACTGTTTTCGATACATTCGCATTTCTATACATCTTAACTGTATATGGAATATTCTCCTTTATTAAACGGTTTTCAGTTGTTTTAACCAATTCACTTAATCTGTTTACATCAGAAATAAATTCATCTAACAACTCAGTAACCGCTAATAAATGGACTTTAGATTTAAACGTCTTTGCCCACTCAATAGCAAAATCAGTTTTTTGACCAGACTCTTTCGTTAAATCAAGAGGCAACAAGATATTACCACATTCTAATTTTTTACCGCGCTTTCTTACAGTTAAAACCGGACACGAACTTTCATGTACCGTACGATAAGCGTTGGTTCCTAAAAAGTATTTTTCAAGGCTCTTAACTACAGATTGTGCTCCGTGCGTACCCATTACAACTAAATCAATACCCAACTCTTTTACGGCAGATTCAATCTCACGATAAGTTTTACCGTTAACAATCTTCGTTTCGATTTTCACACCCCAAAGATTTGTATTGTCATTTTTGATGTCATCCATCTTTTTACGAATACCTTCTTCAATTAACTCAGTATAGTTAGTAATCACTTGATGCGCGTTTGAATCGAAGTGTTCATATACGTGCAATAAGGTGATTTTGGCACCAAATGACTTAGCAACAAAAGCGGCATATTCAAGAGCTGCGTAAGAAATTTCCGAAAAATCGGTAGGAACGAGGATTTTCTTAATAGATAACTTCATAACAAAGATTATTTTTGTAATTCAAAGATACATAATTTTACCCGTCCTTTGGCTATTGTCAATTGATTTTAAACACAAGAATTTATGACTAAAACCTTTCCCCCAAGTGAACTGATTTTAACACCAGAAGGGGCCATATATCACCTCAACTTAAAACCAAATGAACTAGCTGATCTAGTTATTACCGTTGGAGATCCCGACCGTGTTAAAATGGTGTCTGCTTTTTTTGATAAAATCGAGGTAAAAAGACAGCATAGAGAATTTGTAACCCATACAGGCTATATCGGCAAGAAACGAATTTCAGTAGTTTCTACAGGTATTGGAACGGATAATATCGATATCGTTTTAAATGAGTTAGATGCGCTGAAGAATATCGATTTCAAAACAAGAACTCCGAAAGCAAAACCTAGTTCCCTCAAAATAATTCGAATTGGAACTTCTGGTTCAATGCAGGCCGATTTACCAGTTGATACCATCTTGATTTCTCAACATAGTATCGGTCTCGATAATTTAATGCATTACTACAAACGAAAAATAGATGCCACAGAAAAGAAGTTTGTTCAATTGGTGAATGAAAACCTAGGAATGAGCGCCTATTGCACTTCTGCCTCTGATTATTTAGTAGAGCATTTTTCACACTTAGGCACCTTGGGAACTACTGTAACCTGTCCTGGTTTCTATGCCCCTCAAGGCCGTATTTTACGCTATTCATTACCGCATAAAGATTTGTTAGGATTTTTATCTACACAGCAATTTAAAAAGACTCGTATCACTAATTTTGAGATGGAGACCGCTGGTATTTATGGCTTAGGAGCACTACTTGGTCATCAATGTTTATCAATTAATTTATTGGTGGCAAATCGTGTAGACAAAACTTTCAGCACACAGGCGGATAAAAAGATGAAAGCGCTAATTAAAGCGGTTATTCAAAAAATCGTTACGCTTTAATATGCAATTAAGAGCTATTCTAAAACCGAATCGACTGCCATTTAGTATCTCTCATCAAGATACTCTATTAACCTTAGGCTCTTGTTTTAGTGAAAACATCGGCGATCGCTTTGGTAATTATAAATTCAATATTGTCATAAATCCTTTTGGGCAGCAATACAATCCGCATTCCATCGCTAATGGGCTGCATAGATTAGTGACTAATCAAGTTTATAAAAGCGAAGAATTATTCGAATTTGCTGAACAATTTCATAGCTGGGATTTTCATAGTGATTACTCTGATTCCAATAGAGAGGGCGCTTTGGAGAATATGAATCAATCCTTTAGGACAGCGAGAGAACAACTTTTAAAAGCGAATTATCTATTTATCACTTTTGGTACTGCGCATCTTTTTCGACATAATGAGTCCGCTATAGATGTTTCTAATTGCCACAAAATTAGTGGCAGTCAGTTTTCTAAACGCTATCTAAAAACCGATGAGATTGTCGGATTAATGACGAATGCAATCAATGAAGTTCGAAAAGTAAACCCTACTTGTAAAATTATTTTTACCGTAAGTCCTGTTAGATATTTGGCTTTCGGCTTCGAAGAAAATAACTTGAGCAAAGCTTATCTCATAAGTGCAGTTCATGAACTTTGCTCTAGTTTGTCAGAAACCTATTATTTCCCTGCCTATGAGCTTGTAATGGATGATCTGCGGGATTACCGCTTCTTTACCGAAGACTTCCTTCATCCTAATCGTATGGCTACACAATATGTTTGGGAGAACTTAGCTAACACGATTTTTAACGACGACACCAAATCACTTTTAGCTGAAATAGATAAAGTATTAAGTGCCGCCAATCATCGACCGCGAAATCCATTATCAAACGCTCACAGGAGCTTTCTAACGAAGTTTTTAAAGCTTGCAGAACAATTAGAACTTTCTCACCCATATTTGAATTTTAACTCAGAAAAAGCATTGTTCAATAATGGACTTCAGCAAATTTCAGCTTCGTGAGGAAGGTTTGATTCAGCATTTTGAAAATGAATTAACCTGCCAACAGGAGGTTAAGATCAAAGTGGCTCGTTTAGACTGGATTCATACTAAATTTGGGGGCAACAAGTGGTTCAAACTACAACCACATTTAGATACGTTTTCAAGCCAAAAGCATTCTTCTATTATTTCCTTTGGTGGACCATTTTCCAACCATTTATTTTCTTTGGCTGCCATTTGCAATGAGTTACAAATCCCTTGTGTAGGTATTATTAGATCTTCCATTGAAGTTAATAATCCAACCATAGAGGCACTACGTAAAATGCAAATGAAGTTAGTCTTTCTACCTAAAACAGATTTCGACCATTTTACAGAAAGTGAACGTACTGATTTTATTGAAGCCTATAATTTAAAAGACGTAATAGGCGAGAACCCTTTCTGGATTGAATTAGGAGGGGAAGGTTCTTTAGGTGTTCAAGGAGCTTCTTTGATTTGGCCATTTTTATTAAAGAATCATGCGGAGCAATTAGAATCTATCACCCATATAGTAGTATCAGTTGGCACAGGGACGACCTTTTTAGGATTACGACATAGCATACCAAATCATATTAAGTGTATTGGCGTTAGCGCATTCAAAGGCGGAGAGAAATATGTTTTAGAAAATGAAGCACTAGCCCCATTTAATAGTGATATTTTGAATCAATACGCAGGTCTTGGTTTTGGCAAAAACAGTTCGGAGGATTTAACCTTTTACCAACTACTTAAAAATCAGCATCAATTAGATTTAGATGTCGTATATACCGGGAAAACATTTAAAGCTTTATTAAACGAAATATCATTGGGGAATATTGAGAAAGGTGCGGAAGTATTATTTGTTCACACAGGTGGACAACAAGGGAATCCTAAGGCTTAAGATTGCCGAAATTTTATTAAATTAGTGCTCTAAATTTTTTGCAAGTGACTTTGATTAAATCTATTTCTGGAATTCGCGGAACGATTGGTGGGAAGCCAGGAGATTCTTTAACGCCTATTGATATTGTTAAGTATACTTCAGCATTCGGTACCTTCATTTATGAAAATACGGGTCGTAAGAAAATGGTAGTAGGGCGTGATGCACGTATCAGCGGAGCCATGTTTGAAAGTTTGGTTGTAAACACGCTGGTAGCACTTGGTTTTGAAGTAATAAACCTTGGTCTTTCTACTACACCAACTGTTGAAATGTCTGTTCCAGCAGAAAGTGCTGGTGGCGGTATCATACTTACCGCAAGTCATAATCCAAAAGAATGGAATGCCCTAAAGCTCTTAAATGCACAAGGGGAATTCATTTCAGAAAAAGAAGGACAGAAAGTGCTTAAAATAGCAGCGAAGGATAATTATACTTTTGCTGAAGTAAATGATTTAGGCACAGTAACAGTTGTTGAGAATGCTATTGAGCAGCATATTGAAAAGATCTTAGCATTGCCTTTAGTGGATAAAGAAGCCATTGCAAAAAAGGAATTTAAAGTTGTAGTGGATGCTGTCAATTCAACAGGCGCTATTGCAGTTCCAATGTTATTAAAAGCATTAGGTGTACATGAAGTGCAAGTCTTATTTGATGAGGTAAATGGGCGTTTTGCGCATAACCCAGAGCCATTACCTGAAAACCTTGTCGCCTTAGCTAACGAAGTTAAATTCAGAAAAGCGGATATTGGCATTGCAGTCGACCCAGACGTGGATCGTTTATGTTTTGTAACGGAAGAAGGAGAAATGTTCGGAGAAGAATATACTTTGGTTGCAATTTCAGATTATATTCTACAACATAAGCCTGGCGCTACGGTAAGTAATTTATCCTCTACAAGAGCACTTCGTGATATAACGGAAGGTCATAATTGTGTTTATCATGCAGCAGCTGTTGGTGAAGTGAATGTGGTTACTAAGATGAAAGAAGTAAATGCCGTGATTGGTGGAGAAGGTAACGGAGGTATCATTTACCCTGAATTACATTATGGTCGCGATGCCTTAGTTGGAATCGCATTGTTCCTTACTCATCTCGCACATTCGAATAAAACAGTAAAATTACTTCGCAATACTTATCCTGATTATAGCATGGTGAAGAGTAAATTCGTCGCAGAGAAGGATATTGATCTAGATGCATTATTCGATAAGGTTGCGGACAAATACAAAAATGAACGCCTCAATCGTATCGACGGTTTGAAGATTGATATGAACGAAGGCTGGGTTCACTTGCGTAAGTCAAATACAGAACCTATTATTCGCATTTATGCAGAAAGTCAATACCAAAATATTGCAGAAAATATGGTTGCAAAAATCATGAGTGATATAAAAGAATTTTCCAATTAAAAAGAGCACCGAAAGGTGCTTTTTTTACTAATGCAATTAAAACCTAAATAATGAAGAAACTTATCTTCTCTGTAGCAATTCTATTAAGCGTTATTTCCTTGAAAGCGATTGCCCAATGTAATTTGACTGGCAGCTATAACTTCACTTATAATAGTCACACCTATTACGTCGTTAAAGACTTAAAGACTTGGAAGGATGCAGCTGCTTGTGCAAAAGCAGCAGGTGCTTATCTGGTGGAAATTAATGATACCTTAGAAAATATCGCTGTTTACAATGGTATAATACAAGGGGCTCAGGTGTCGGCATCTTATACAAGTGTACCTGACGGAGGAGGAACTGCCTATGTATGGATAGGTGCACACGATGTGGTGGAAGGTACCTGGATTTGGGATGGCGATAATGATAGCATAGGCGTAAACTTCTTTAATGGAGAGGGGAGTAATGGTATGAATAATGGGGTAGTTGTGGGGAACAATTTTGCCAATTGGGGGAATACGGGTAATGGGTTCAATGAGCCAGATAATTACGCTGCTGCGCAAGATGCTGCTGCAATGGCTCTTAGTGGATGGCCTTCAGGTATCGGTTTTCTTGGTTCTGCATCACAATGGAATGATCTTAGTCCTTCCAACACTTTATACTATGTAGTTGAAAAACCGAACGCATCTGGAACAAGTTCAATTATCAATAACAACTACCAACTTATTTCACTAAGTTCGAATAATTGGAAGTTAGCAGGTCCTTCTACAGAACCTGAACTCATTGAATTACTAGATTCATCTGGAAGAGTAATTCGCGTTCCAATGCAAGGCCTACAATTTACTACCGAAGCTTTGCCTTCTGGAGTCTATCTAATTAAAATTGTTAGCAGCAATAATACTACTCAGTTCATTCGCTTCGTAAAATAATCACCATGAAACTTACTAAGGAAAGCATTTGTGTACAATCGGGTCATTTCCCATACCAATCACATACCTTACCAATCATACCTTCATCAACCTATGTTTTTGATTCTGCAGAACATGGGATGGATATTTTTATGAACAAGCAGAAGGGCTATGTATATTCGCGATTTAACAACCCAACCGTTGACTTTGCTGCAGATAAAATAGCAGCCTTAGAAGGTTTTGGAATGGATCAATTACCGGCTTGTTATTTAACTAGTTCGGGTATGAGCGCTTTGTCTACTTTGTTTCTTGCTTTATTAAAACCAGGCGATAAAATCCTTTCGCATTATTCATTATATGGAGGTACCGATGAGTTGTTTCATCGTACATTAAAAGGCTTAAATATTGAAACAGTAATTGTCGATTTTGACGATTTAAATGCAGTAGAAGCAGCATTGAAAAATGATAAAGCCATCGCACATATTCATATTGAAACGCCTGCAAACCCAACCTTACGTTGTGTTGATATACAAGCGATTGCGAATCTTGCTAAGCAATATCAGAAAAAGTTAAGTGTTGATAATACCTTCGCAACTCCTTTATTACAGCAGCCTTTATTACTCGGTGCCGACTTTGTAATTCATTCTATCACAAAATATTTGAATGGACATGGCACTGCCGTTGGTGGAGCTGTAATTGGTAAAGATCTAGAATGGATGGATACCATATTCAAAAAGGCTTTCCGCCTTCTAGGTGGAGCCTACAATCCCTTCGAAGCTTGGTTGCTAGTGAATGGTTTAAAAACCTTACCATTACGTTTGCGTCAACATACCGCTAATGCAAAAACCTTGGCAGAATACCTGAATAAGCACCCTAAAATCGCTACCGTAAATTATTTAGCTTTAAACGATCACCCGTATCATAGTATAGCTAAAAAGCAGATGGAAGATTTTGGTGGAATGATGTCGTTTGAATTAAAAGGAGGATTTGAAGCCGGAACTCAATTCTTGAACAAATTACAACTTTGCGTACGTGCCGTTTCTTTAGGCACCTGCGATACACTTGTTTCTCATCCTGCCTCTATGACGCACATAGGCGTTCCTCGAGAAGAAAGAATTAAATACGGGATTAGTGACGGGTTAATCCGTTTATCTGTTGGTATTGAAAATATACAAGATATTCTTGCCGACTTTGAACAAGCTTTATAGGCTTATTCTTCAACACGTTTGATATTGAAATTACGCTTTTTGTTTAATACTAAAGGCACGTGTTCAATTTCAACAAAACCGCTATCAATACCGAAAGCACGTTCTTCTCTGAAACTTATATTCTTGATTAGATAGTAGATATCAAAGATGAACTTTTGGTAGGCTGGAAGATAATTTTCTTGACTTAGATATCTGTCAATCAAAATATACTTAACATCTCCTTTGATTTCATGTTGACGGAGCGATGGGAATCGACTGATTGTGTCAACTTCCCCACGACTAACCATTTCATCCACTACTTGCTTGAATAGTCCTGTGATACGTTGCTCTACACGAAATCCTAAACGAAAATCTACACGGAAAACTTTCCCTGGAATAAGAGGGTTTACCTTATAAGACATTTCATAAGGCTCGTCAGTGGTAGTCACATGTAAGAACCAATAGGTATCAGCACGCTTCGGAAATTTTCTAAAAATAGAATACGTAATTTTCTTTTCGATAAAATGCTCCGATTCCGAAGTTGAAAGATAAATTAAATGCGTTGCATATTTAGGTACCGTTTCATCTTCTGAAAGATCTTTCAAACGTGGTAAGTACTTATCAAACTTTACGAAGTCGGTAAACGCACGCTTTAAATGTGTGGCTTCATTCCATACCCACATAATAAATATTAAACAAGAAGCAATTACGATGGTAACCCAACCACCATGATAAAATTTGCTAAAATTCGAGAACAAGAACATTCCTTCTAATGAAAAATAGAAGAACATATAAACCCAGATTAAGGCAGGGTTAACTCGTTTTAAAACAAAATAATGAACTAATAGTAGGGTAGTCATTAACATCGTTAAAATGATACTTACTCCATAAGCACCTTCCATTGCACTCGATTCTTTAAAGTATAAAACGACGGCAACACAACCAAAATACAATAACCAGTTGATTGCTGGGATATACATCTGCCCCTTCTGATTAGTCGGATAATTGATTTTAAGCTTAGGCCACAAGTTTAATCGAATCGCCTCTGCTACTAAGGTATAGGAACCAGTAATTAAGGCTTGAGAGGCAATAATGGCTGCAATAGTTGCAATGATGATACCCGTAATCAAAAACCATTGCGGCATCAAACTATAGAATGGATCAACACCATTCAATTTTTGACCACGCATAGTCAATAGATGAGCGCCTTGTCCGAAATAATTTAAAATCAAAGCTAGTTTCACATAGGTCCAGCTTACGCGAATATTACCTCTACCGCAATGACCTAAATCTGAATACAAAGCCTCCGCTCCGGTAGTACAAAGAAACACGCCACCTAACAACCAGAAACCACCAGGATACATAACCAGAAGTTTATAGGCATAATAGGGGTTAAGTGCATTGAATATATACCAATGTCCCCAAATGTTTGTAATTCCAAGTATGGCCAACATGCCGAACCATAATAACATTAATGGACCAAAAGTTTGACCAACAATTTTTGTCCCATACTGTTGTATGAAAAATAATAGTGATAAGATGGTTATAACAATTGGAATAGTTTGAATACTAGGGTAAATTAAACGCAACCCTTCAACTGCAGAAGATACCGAGATAGGTGGAGTAATTAAACCATCCGCTAATAAGGTACTACCACCGATCATAGCTGGAAATATCAACCAACCTTTAGTACGACGTACAAGTGTGTAAAGAGAGAAAATCCCACCCTCGCCCTTGTTATCAGCACGTAATGTGATGATGACATATTTGAGTGTTGTAAGGAGAGTTAAGGTCCAAAAGACACAACTCAAGGCTCCGAGAATTAAGTCGTCGCTAATTTCTTTTGTACCAATAATTGATTTGAGTACATAGAGTGGAGAAGTACCAATATCACCATAGATGATACCTAGTGCAACTAATAAACCGCCCGAAGATATTCGGCGCAAATGGTCGTGATGCGACTTCACAGGATTACCCTCGTGGCCCATAGTTTTGATGGAATTAAATCGGTCACAAACCTAATTTAAAATTACTGAAGTCCCAACAAGTATTTTAAAATAATTAGTCCTTCTTACTTCCTTCCATTACAGCAAACGTGGTACTCTTTGTAAGTACCTTTTTGTCGCTTAGACTATTATAGTGTCCACCACTAATAACAGAATGACGATCAACTTTGCGTGGACCTTCAAGAATCCAATCACCAAGGGATTTTTTATCAAATCGACATTCATTACAAATGAATGATTCAACTTCACCCCATTGATCCTTACGAGCTGTTACGCGCAGAATGTCATTACCAGCCATCCATAGAACGACATGACCATTACATTTTGGATTCGTACATTCTCTATGTGCGTTATACGGATTCGTATTCCATACACGACTTTTGAAACGGAAAGTTTTATCAGTTAAAGCTCCAACCGGACAAACATCGATTACGTTACCACTAAAATCATTGTCGATGGATTGATGAATATACGTTGAAATTTCAGCGTGATCTCCACGATTGATAATACCATGAACGCGACCTTCTGTAATTTGATTCGCTGTGAATACACAACGGTAGCAGAGGATGCAACGGTTCATGTGCAATTTAACCTTATCACCGATATCTTCTACTTCGAACGTACGGCGTTTGAACTCATAGCGCGTATTTTGCGAACCATGTTCGTAGCCTAAATCTTGTAAATGACATTCACCAGCTTGATCACAAACAGGGCAGTCTAATGGATGGTTTAAAAGTAGGAATTCAACGACCCCTTTACGTGCATCTTGCACCTGCGGAGATAACTTATTTTGAACTTCCATACCATCCATAACGGTAGTACGGCAGCTAGCTACTAATTTGGGCATAGGACGTGGGTCCTTTTCAGAGCCTTTGGTAACCTGTACTAAGCAGGTACGGCATTTACCTCCACTTCCTTCTAATTTAGAATAATAACACATTGCAGGAGGAACATTCGCTGATAATTCAGGATGTTGTTCTGCCATCATGCGTGCTGCATTCAAAATTGTAGTTCCATCAGGAACTTCCATCAAATGTCCGTCTATCGTTACTTTTGCCATTTCTCTAATTATTATGCACCAGCAGTTGTAGGTGCGACATAAATATTTTTGCGTAAACCGTAATTGCGTTCCATTGCTTCCTTCGGATGCGTCACATGCCATTCGAATTCCTCACGGAAATGACGAATAGCAGCGGCAACAGGCCATGAGGCTGCATCACCTAAAGGACAGATGGTATTACCTTCAATTTTTCTTTGAATATCCCACAATAGGTCGATGTCTTCCATTTTACCTTGGCCATTGTCTAAGCGCCACAATAGTTTCTCCATCCAGCCTGTACCTTCACGACAAGGGCTACACTGACCACATGATTCGTGACGATAGAAACGAGTGAAGTTGTAGGTGTTTTCTACAATACATTGATCTTCGTCATATACGATAAATCCACCAGAACCTAACATAGAACCAGTAGCAAAACCTCCATCACTTAAAGACTCATAAGTCATTAAACGTGTTTCACCATTTGCTGTTTTAAACAATAAGTCGTGCGGTAAAATTGGAACTGAAGAGCCTCCCGGAACACAAGCTTTTAACTTCTTACCATTCTTCATTCCTCCACAATATTCATCACTCATTAAAAACTCTTCAACGGATAAGCCTAAAACAATTTCATATACACCTGGCTTATTGATATTCCCAGAAGCAGAAATCAATTTAGTTCCTGTACTTCTTCCTAATCCAATCTTTGCATACTCATCACCTGTCATGTTAACGATAGGCACTGCAGCAGCAATAGATTCAACGTTGTTAACCACAGTAGGGCAACCATATAAACCTTTTACAGCTGGAAAAGGTGGCTTGATACGTGGATTACCACGTTTTCCTTCTAATGATTCAAGTAGGGCTGTTTCTTCCCCGCAGATATATGCGCCCGCACCACGTTGAACGTGTATTTCTAAATCAAAACCGGTTCCTAAAATATTTTTACCTAAGAATCCGTTGTTCTTAGCTTCTGCAATTGCTTTTTCTAGAATATGTACGATCCAAGCATATTCTCCACGAATGTAGATATAAGCAGTATTTGCACCCAAAGCAAAAGAAGAAACGATTAATCCTTCAACTAAAAGATGCGGAATCTTTTCCATCAAGAATCTGTCCTTGAAAGTACCAGGTTCTGATTCATCTGCATTACATACTAAGTAACGAGGCACTCCTTCTGGCTTAGCCAAAAAGCTCCATTTCATTCCAGTAGGGAAGCCTGCGCCACCACGTCCGCGTAGTCCAGACTTTTTCACTTCTTCCGTGATTTCATCTGGAGTCATTGATTTCAAAGCTTTTTCAGCTGCACGGTATCCACCTTCTTTGCGATACACTTCAAAGGTTTCAATCCCTGCTATATGTGCTTTATCTAGCAATAATTTTGTTGACATTTCTTAGATCCTTAAGTATTATAAACCTGCTTTCTTACGATGTTCATCAACGATGGCATCAATTTTTTCTGGCGTTAAGTGCTCTTTAAAGTGTTCACCTAATTGCAGCATAGGGGCATAACCACAAGCGCCAAGACATTCTACGCGTTTGAAGCTGAATAAACCATCTGCGGTTACTTCACCTTCTTTAACACCTAGTTTCTTTTCAATATAGGCGATAATATCTTTTGCTCCTTGAATGTTACAGGGGCCGGTTTGGCAAACTTCAAAAAGGTATTTACCAACTGGTTTTAAATTGAACATACTGTAGAATGAAGCTACTTCGTATACTTCAATATTGGTAATACTTAATAAAGAGGCTACATAATCCATGGTTTCTGTATCTAACCAGTTGCCATTCGCAACTTGTGCTAGGTGCAGAACAGGTAGCAAAGCCGATTTTTGACGACCAGCAGGGTAGCGGCTCACCAATCTTTCAACCTCTTTTAATTCAGTTTCGTTGAATTTCATTTTCGCGTTTTTATTTTTCTTGTCGCTATAATTTTATGCATCTAATTCACCCGCAATCACATTCATACTACTCATAGTAAGAATCGCATCACTTAACAAACCATCTTTAATCATTTCAGGATAAGCTTGATAATAGATGAAGCAAGGACGTCTGAAATGTAAGCGATAAGGAGTTCTTCCACCATCACTCACTAAATAAAATCCTAATTCACCATTGCCACCTTCCACTGAATGATAAACTTCTCCAGCAGGTACTTCACTTTCTCCCATGATAATTTTAAAATGGTAGATAAGCGCTTCCATGTTATTATATACTAACTCTTTTTCTGGAAGATAGAACAAAGGAACATCAGCATGGAAACCGCCTTCCTTAGGCATTTTATCAATCGCTTGACGAATGATGCGCAATGACTGACGAATTTCTTCTTGACGTACTAAGAAACGATCATAAGTATCTCCAGTTGTTCCTACTGGAATATCGAATTCGAAATCTTCATAACTGCTATAAGGAGCCGTTACGCGTACATCATAGTCAACACCTGCTGCACGTAGATTTGGTCCAGTAAAACCATAATTCAAAGCACGTTCAGCGGTAATTGGACCAGCACCTTTGGTACGTTCCATAAAGATACGGTTACGTGTCAATAGGCTATTGAACTCTTCAAACTTAGCAGGGAACTCCGCCATGAAACGATTCAATTTATTCCATGCCTCTGGGGTGAAATCACGCTCCATACCACCAATACGACCAATATTAGTCGTTAATCGACTACCACAGATTTCTTCAAAAATTTCATAGATATTCTCACGCTCTTGGAACATGTAGGTGAAACCTGTCAAGGCACCCGTATCTACACCAATTACAGAATTACATACCAGGTGATCAGAGATACGCGCTAATTCCATAATGATTACACGCAAATACTCTACACGCTTAGGCAATTTAATACCTGCCAATTTCTCAACCGTCATGTGCCAGCCCATATTATTAATAGGAGAGGAACAATAATTTAAACGATCCGTGATGGGAGTGATTTGGTAGTAGTTACGACGCTCTGCCAATTTTTCAAAGGCACGATGGATATAACCTACCGTTTGCTCTGCACTCTTTACTATCTCTCCATCTATTTCTAAAATATTCTGGAAGATACCGTGGGTTGCAGGGTGGGTCGGACCAAGGTTGAGGGTAGTGGTCTCTTCACTTAATTCTTCCACTAAATTTAAATGCTTACTCATAGTTATTTAATTAAGCGCCGTGAACAGGGTTGATAAGTGCTTCGTTATTTTGCGTACGTCCGAAGAAACGGTCTTCTTTATCCGTACGGAATGGATCCTCTAATGGGAATTCCTTACGCATCGGATGAACAGTCATTTCATCCATATTTAGAATACGCTTCAAATTAGGGTGTCCTTCGAAAATAATTCCAAAGAAATCGAAGGTTTCACGCTCCATCCAATTAGCAGCACTATATAAATTGCAAGCAGTTTTAATGCTTGGATTTTCGATTGGCAAAAAGGCCTTGATACGAATTCTATGATTCAATGCCATATTATGAACATGATAAATCACGCCTAACTCAGCACCTTTATTATCTGGATAATGAATACCGCAAAGATCGGTTAAGAAGTTAAATCCTAAACGTTCATCTTTATTTAAGAAGTGAAGCATAGGTAAAACTAAATCCTTGGTAACCGTAATATTCAACATGCCAAAGCTTTCTTCCGTGTGAAGAATACCTTCCGCAAAATGTTCTTTTATTGTTTCTAAAACAAATTCGTTAGTCATAAAACTAGTTTAAAGAGCGATTTGATAACGCTCCATCAATTTTTTGTATTCTTCAGAATCACGACGACGTACACTTTCGTTTTCAACCAAAGATTGAATTTTCATAAAGCCATCAAGGATTGCTTCGGGACGAGGAGGGCACCCAGGCACATATACGTCTACAGGAATGATTTCATCAATGCCTTGAAGCACGCTATAGGTGTCGAAAATTCCACCACTACTCGCACAAGCACCTACTGCTAAAACCCAACGAGGTTCTGCCATTTGAAGATATACCTGACGAAGTACCGGACCCATCTTTTTTGAAATGGTTCCCATCACCATCAACAAGTCGCATTGGCGTGGTGAGAAGCCTAAACGTTCTGATCCAAAACGAGCTAAGTCGTAGTGACTAGCCATTGTGGCCATAAACTCGATCCCACAACAAGAAGTTGCGTAAGGCAAAGGCCAAATCGAATTCTTACGAGCCATACCCACTACTTTATCTAATGAAGTGGCAAAAAAACCAGGACCTTCGAAGCCTGGAGGAGCTTTCTCTAATTTGATTTGAGACATATTCAATCAAGTATTATTCGATGACACAATTAAGATTCCCAATCAAGGGCACCTTTTTTTACAATATAGAAGTATCCACAAAGGAAAAACGTAATGAACAGCAGCACTGCAGCAAAACCTTCCCAACCTAGATATTTAAAGTTAACAGCGTAAGGGTAGAAAAAGATCACCTCTACGTCAAATAAAACAAACAAAATTGCGGTAAGGAAGTATTTGATACTTACCGGACGACGCGCATCGTCTACTACAGGCAATCCACACTCAAAGTTTTCGTTGTGCGCTTTAGAAAGGCGTTTGGTGCCTAAAAAGTGGGTAATACCCATGGTTAAAACTACAAATCCTGCCGCCATCATAAACAAAATTGCTACAGGTAAAAAATCGCTCGGAACACTCAATAAAAAATGCATAATACAGGGATGATTTACGAATCTTTACAAAAATACAATTTCAGCATCATTTTTCCCAATCTATTCTTGCGAAAAATATCTGTTGAAATAATCTTAAAACTATTCTGCATTTTCTTAATTATTCGACCTCATTTTGTTATTTTTGCGACGTTTTATACCTATGCAACATTTAAGCGAACAAGAAATTTTAAGGCGCGAGACGCTACAGCAATTACAAGAAAAAGGCATCAACCCATATCCAGCTGAGACATGGGAGGTGACTCATAAAAGCACAGATTTAATTGCAAAATTTGAAGCAAATCCGGAAGACGAATCCCTTCAAAACGTAACCATAGCTGGTCGTTTGATGAGTAAACGTATTATGGGAAAAGCTTCATTTGCCGTAATTCAAGATAGTGAAGCGAAAATTCAATTCTACCTAAAAGGAGATGAAATATGTCCCGGAGAAGATAAATTCTTGTATGAAGAATTCTTCAAACATAAATTAGATCTTGGTGATATCATTGGTGTTAAAGGACGTGTATTCAGAACAAAAACGGGTGAAATATCCGTTCATGCCACAGAATTTAAATTATTAAGTAAGTCCTTACGTCCATTGCCTGTCGTAAAAACAGATGCAGATGGTCAAACCTTCGACGCGTTCACTAACCCTGAACAACGTTACAGAATGCGTTATGTCGATCTAATCGTAAATCCACAAGTTCGAGAAATCTTCCGCAAACGTACCAAATTGGTAAACAGTATGCGTGAATACCTCAACAAGTTCGATTATATGGAGGTGGAAACTCCAATCCTTCAACCTTTATATGGCGGAGCAGCAGCTCGTCCATTTAAAACCCACCACAATACCTTGGACATGACCTTGTACATGCGTATTGCGAATGAACTTTACTTGAAACGTTTGATCGTAGGTGGCTATGATGGTGTTTATGAGTTTAGCAAAGACTTCCGTAACGAAGGAATGTCGCGTTTCCATAATCCTGAATTCACGCAAATGGAATTGTATGTATCCTATAAGGATTACTACTGGATGATGGAATTAGTAGAAGAGATGGTTGAAAAGGTTGCAATCGATGTTACCGGTTCGACAAAGGTACAAGTAGGGGAGAACCTAATCGACTTTAAACGCCCTTGGAAGCGTCTTACCATGTTCGAAGCTATTAAAGAATATACTGGAGTTGATATCACCGATATGGATGAAGCACAACTTCGTAAAACGGCTGCTGATCTTAAAGTACACGTAGATGCTAAAATGGGTAAAGGAAAAATCATTGACGAATTATTTGGCACTTTTGCAGAGCCGAAATTAATTCAACCTACCTTTATCACAGACTATCCTGTAGAGATGAGTCCGCTCGCTAAGGCACACCGTAGTAAAGAAGGTTTGGTGGAACGTTTTGAGGCAATTTGTAATGGAAAAGAATTGTGTAATAGCTTCTCTGAATTGAATGATCCTATCGATCAACGCAAACGTTTCGAAGATCAATTAGAATTAGGAAAACGTGGAGATGATGAAGCAATGGTATTGGATGAAGATTTCTTGCGTGCCTTGGAATTTGGTATGCCTCCTACCGCAGGTTTAGGTATTGGTATTGATCGTTTAGCGATGATTATGACCAACTCTAATAGCATTCAAGAGGTATTATTCTTCCCACACATGCGCCCAGAGAACACAACGAACGAAAATCAAAATCAACAATAAGTAAAAACTATAATCATGTCACAAAAAATTAAAGTAGCAAATCCCGTTGTAGAATTGGATGGCGATGAAATGACTCGAATTATTTGGAAGTTTATCAAAGAAAAATTGATCCTTCCTTATTTGGATATCGATATCCGCTATTATGATCTTGGTATCGAATACCGTGATGAAACCAATGACCAAGTTACTATCGATGCTGCGAATGCAATCCGTGAATTTGGGGTAGGTATCAAATGTGCTACAATCACTCCTGACGAAGCTCGCGTTAAAGAATTTAACTTGAAGCAAATGTGGAAGTCACCGAATGGTACGATCCGTAACATCTTAGATGGTACTGTTTTCCGTGAGCCAATCGTATGTAATAATGTTCCTCGTTTAGTTCCTAACTGGACAGCTCCTATTTGTATTGGTCGTCATGCATTTGGTGATCAATATCGTGCAACAGACTTTACTACAAAAGGTAAAGGAAAATTGACTATCAAATTTGAAGGAGAAGACGGAACAACGCAAGAGTTCGAAGTTTACAATTTCAAAGGTGATGGCGTTGCTTTGGCAATGTACAATACAGATGAATCTATTCGCGGATTCGCTCGTGCGTGCTTCAACCAAGCTTTAATGAAAAAATGGCCTTTGTATTTATCAACTAAAAACACCATTTTGAAAAAGTATGATGGTCGTTTCAAAGATATTTTCGAAGAAATCTATATTGGTGAATTTAAGTCTTCTTTCGAAGCTGCAGGTATCGTTTACGAACACCGTTTGATTGACGACATGGTTGCTTCTGCATTGAAGTGGAATGGCAACTTTGTTTGGGCTTGTAAGAACTATGATGGTGACGTTCAATCTGACACAGTTGCACAAGGTTTTGGTAGTCTTGGATTGATGACTTCTACCTTAGTTACACCTGATGGAAAAGTGATGGAAGCTGAAGCTGCGCACGGAACAGTTACTCGTCACTATCGTGATCACCAAAATGGAAAACCTACTTCAACAAATCCAATCGCTTCTATTTTCGCTTGGACACGTGGATTGGAATTCCGTGGTAAATTGGATAACAATCAAGAATTAATCAATTTCTGTCATGCTTTAGAGCAAGTATGCGTAGAAACAGTTGAATCAGGTGCAATGACTAAAGACTTAGCTGTTTGTATCCATGGTAACAAAGTGTCTCACGGAGCTCACTTCTTGTATACAGAAGAGTTCTTAGATGTTTTGGATCAAAACTTAAAGAAAAAATTGGCTAAATAATAGGCCAATAAAAATTAAAGCCCTGCATTAGCGGGGCTTTTTTTATGGATTCAAATAGACCGAAATTGCATTGGCACAATTCTCTCCATCAATGGCAGCTGAAACAATTCCGCCTGCATAACCAGCTCCTTCACCACAAGGAAACAAACCAACTAGCGTTGGATGTTGTAAGCTTTTGGCATCTCTTGGAATACGTACCGGAGACGAGGTTCTCGACTCTGTGGCAACCATAACGGCTTCATTGGTATAGTACTGTTTCATCTTTTTGCCAATCTGTTTGAGCGCTCCTCTTAGTGCTTGATGAACAAACTCTGGTAAAACTTCGCTAATATTCGAAGGGGTTAAACCTGGCAAATAGGAATTGTCAGGCAAGTCTTTTGAACTCTTATTATTAACAAAATCGACTAAGCGTTGTGCTGGGGCTTTGATTGAATTATTGGCAGCACGGAAAGCGTTTTGTTCTACCATGGCTTGAAAACGCAAACCTGTCAAGGCGTCATCTGCAGTGCCACTTTGCTTAATAAATTTATAATAATCTGCTTCTTCAATCTGCGTAACGAAGCCGCTGTTTGCAAAGGCATTATTTCTTTTCGAAGGGCTCCACCCATTGACCACCACTTCACCGGGAGCAGTCGCTGCCGGAGCGATGATTCCTCCTGGACACATACAAAATGAAAACACCCCTCGACCTTGAACTTGTTCTACTAAACTATAAGAAGCCGCGGGCAAATGCTCATCTCTAGTTTCGCAATGATATTGCTGTTGATCAATTATAGATTGAGGATGTTCTACACGAACACCTAACGCAAAAGGTTTACGCTCTATTAGAATATTGTTTTTATGTAATATTTCATAAATATCTCTCGCACTATGTCCAGTAGCTAATAGAACCGCTTCAAAAGTTAACTTTTGTGAATGATTAATAACAAGTTCTATGGCTTTATCTTTTTGATTTAGGTCTGTAATCTTTGAATCAAAAATTACTTCACCACCGCAAGCTAAAATGCGCTCACGCATTGCGGATATAATGTGCGGTAATTTATTAGTGCCAATATGAGGATGGGTGTTAATCAAAATATCTGCATCAGCTCCAAATTCAACAAAGCGATTTAAAATGCGCTCCACACTACCACGTTTGGTACTTCGCGTATAAAGTTTCCCATCACTATAGGTTCCTGCACCTCCTTCTCCGAAACAGTAATTACTTTCAGGATTTACAATGCCCGATTTATTAATAGCCGCTAAATCTCTTCTCCTTGCTCTTACATCTTTACCTCTTTCAAAAACAATTGGTTTAAATCCTAATTCGATTAATCGGAGGGCCGCAAATAATCCAGCCGGACCAGCGCCTATAATGGCAACTTCTTTTTTGGAACTTACATTCGAATAATCAAAAGAGTAGGGAATAGGTTGTTCCGTCTTCTGTTCAATAAAACAGGTGATGACTAAATTATAATAAACTTGTTTTTGACGAGCATCGATACTTCGACGGCGTATGATATACCCATTTAATTGATCTGATTTTACGCCTAAATGTTGCAATACTTTAAAACGGATTGCGGCTTCATTTTGCCAATCAATTGGCAATACTTTGACTTGAATTTCTTTAATCAT
>JACCDK010627364.1_pt1 | contig 22604 bp, 20 predicted proteins | sample 7445871 | NCBI WGS metagenome assembly JACCDK01 (sample SAMN15323436, study PRJNA562643) | freshwater metagenome | isolation source: river surface water | place: USA:Blue River Watershed | collected 2017-08-15
ATCGCGGGCCTGGGCGTGTCCATGCGCTCCACCGCCTGGCCGGTGCTGTTCGTGTGCGCCGCCATCGTTGCGGCCTACGGCCTGGCGGGCCTCTATGGCGTGGCGATTGCGGCGACGTCCATGCTGTCCATGGCCGGCATCGTGGTCGCTCTGGACGCCTACGGCCCCATCACCGACAACGCCGGCGGCATCGCCGAGATGTCGGAGCTGCCCGCTTCCGTGCGTGACATCACCGACCCGCTGGACGCGGTGGGCAACACCACCAAGGCGGTGACCAAAGGCTACGCCATCGGCTCGGCCGGTTTGGCGGCACTGGTGCTGTTTGCCGACTACACCCACAAGCTGGAAAGCTACGGGCGTGCGATTAGCTTCGACCTGTCCGACCCGATGGTGATCATCGGCCTGTTCATCGGCGGCCTGATTCCCTACCTGTTCGGCGCCATGGCGATGGAAGCGGTCGGCCGTGCCGCCGGTGCGGTGGTGGTGGAAGTGCGCAGGCAGTTCCGCGACATCAAGGGCATCATGGACGGCAGCGGCAAGCCCGAATACGGCAAGGCGGTGGACATGCTCACTACCGCCGCCATCAAGGAAATGATCATTCCCTCGCTGTTGCCGGTGGTCGTGCCGATCGTGGTGGGCCTGGTGCTCGGGCCCAAGGCCCTGGGCGGATTGCTCATGGGCACCATCGTGACCGGCCTGTTCGTGGCGATCTCCATGTGTACCGGCGGCGGTGCTTGGGATAACGCGAAGAAATACATCGAGGACGGCAACCACGGAGGCAAGGGGTCCGAAGCCCACAAGGCCGCCGTGACCGGTGACACCGTGGGCGACCCCTACAAGGACACGGCCGGCCCGGCGGTGAACCCGCTGATCAAGATCATCAACATCGTGGCGCTCCTGATCGTGCCGCTGGTGGTGAAGTTCCACGGCGGCTGATCCCGCCCCGCTCCCTGAGCGAAGCCCGCCACTTGGCGGGCTTTTTTGTGGGTGCAAACCTCGGCCTCGCGCACCCGGTACCATCCGGCCCCATGACCGAACTCGTCGTGCGCCGCCTGCTCGTGGACATGGAGCAGCCCATCCCCCGCCACTGGTGCGCGGGCGATGCCTTCCGCACGGCCTTCATGAACGCCCTGTCCATGAGCTTTCCGGTGGGCGAGCAGTTCTTCATCGACGCGGTGCGTGAAGGTCACAAGGCCCTGCCCCCGGAGCAACAAGCGCGCTACGCGCAGGAAGTCCAGGGCTTCATCGGCCAGGAGGCCACCCACCGCCGCCTGCATGGCCTGTACAACGACCACCTGGAGCGGCAAGGCCTGGTCAATCACTGGGGCCCACGCGCCCTGCGCCGGCGCCAGATGCTGGACGGCCTGGACGTGCGACACGCGCTGGCGGCCACATCCGCCTACGAGCACTTCACCGCCATCCTGGCCGACTGGCTGCTGCGGCATCCGCAGGCCCTGGGCGAACAGGACACTCGGCTGGTGACGATGTGGCTCTGGCATGCGTCCGAAGAATCCGAACACAAATGCACCGCATTCGACCTGTACCGCGCCCTGGGCGGTAACGAAGCCTGGCGCCTGAAGTGGTTCCGGCGCATTACCTTTTTCTTCATCACCGACGCCCTGCGCCAGACCGTGAGCAACCTGCGCCGCGACGGCACCTTCTGGCACTTGTCCACCTGGCGCAGCGCGGTGACCTTCCTGTTCGGGGCCGGCGGCCTGGTGCGTGACACCCTGCCCGCCTGGCGCGCCTACAAGCGGGCCGACTTCCATCCGAACCAGCAGGACTCGCAACCGGCCACCGAATGGCTGCTCGCCCACAGCGGCCAGTACCAGGCGCTCTCCCGACCGGCCGCCTGAAGCCGTAGCGGGCACCCCGCCCTGGCCGAAGCCGCCGGGCGCGGCGGCACAATGGCGGGATGCAGCTTCACTTCATCGCCAACATGCCGCAGCCCGGGTCCTCGGGCGAAACGATCCCCGTCATCGATCCCTCCGACGGCCAGGTGTTCGAGCACCTGCAACGGGGCACCGCCGAGGACATCGACCGCGCGGTCCATGCCGCCCGCCACTGCTACGACACCGCCTGGAGCAAACTGAGCGCTGCGGAGCGTGGGCGCCTGCTGATGCGCCTGTCCAACAAGCTGGCGCAGCACGAGGAAGAACTCACCGCCCTGGAACAGCGCGATTGTGGCAAGCCGACACGCCAGGCCCGCGCCGACGCCGCGGCCATCGTGCGCTATTTCGAGTTTTACGCCGGCACCTGTGACAAGCTGCATGGCGACACCATTCCCTATCTGGACGGCTACTCCGTCATGACCTGGCGCGAACCGCACGGCGTCACTGGCCACGTGATTCCCTGGAACTACCCGATGCAGATCTTCGGGCGCAGCGTCGGCGGTGCCCTGGCCGCAGGCAACGTCTGCGTGGTCAAGCCCGCCGAGGACGCCTGCCTCTCGCTGCTGCGGGTGGCGCAACTGGCTGCCGAATGCGGCTTTCCCGCGGGCGCGATCAACATCGTCACCGGCTACGGGCACGAAGCGGGGGACGCGTTGGCGCGCCATCCGGGCATCGACCACATCAGCTTCACCGGCAGCCCGCGCGTGGGCACCCTGATCCAGCAGGTCGCCGCCGAGCGGCATTGCCCGGTCACCCTCGAACTGGGCGGCAAGAGCCCGCAAATCGTCTTCGCCGACGCCGATCTGGACCTGGCGGTGCCCGCCATCCTCAATGCCATCGTGCAGAACGCAGGGCAGACCTGTTCGGCCGGCTCGCGCGTGCTGATCGAGCAGTCGATCTACGAACCCTTGCTCGAACGCCTGGGTGACGCCTTCACCCGCCTGCGGGTGGGGCCGGCGGCCATGGACCTGGATGTGGGCCCCCTGATCCGCGCGAGCCAGCAGCAACGCGTCTGGGATTTCCTGTCCGACGCGCAATACGCCAACATCCCGGTGGTCGCCGCAGGCCAGATCGTGGATGAAGCGCCCGAGACCGGCTTCTACCAGGCCCCCACCCTGCTGCGCGACGTGCCGGTGGACCACCGGCTGGCGCAGGAGGAAGTGTTCGGCCCGGTACTCGCCGCCATGCCATTCCGTGACGAAGACGACGCCGTGGCCCGCGCCAACGCCACGCCCTTCGGTCTGGTGGCCGGTGTGTGGACCCGCGACGGCGGGCGCCAGATGCGCATGGCTCGCCGCATCCGCAGCGGCCAGGTGTTCATCAACAACTACGGCGCGGGCGGCGGCGTGGAACTGCCCTTTGGCGGCGTGAAGTCCTCGGGCTACGGGCGCGAAAAAGGCTTCGAGGCCTTGCTCGGGTTCACCACCCTCAAGACCGTGGCGATCCGCCACGGGTGAACCCCGGGGCGATCAGCGCACCCGCGCGCTGGCCGCGATCGCCTCCACCCCGGGCAGGCCGCGGCGGAAGAACCCCAGTCGTGGCGCCGCATAGCTCAGAGCATGGAGCTGGTCATCACGTACGGCCACCCAGCCTGCCACCGACAGGTGTACCTCGTCGTGCGACCGCACCACCAGGAGTTCGAAGCGCAAGCCCGGCCCACCGGCGAACACGACCGGCTCCAGGCGCGTGAGCCTGACCGCCGAGCCCTCGGCTGCATACAGGACCTCGAACAGGTTGGCCAATTGGTCGGGTGCCATACCGGCACGAAATACCGGTACGCGTAACGGCTTGCCGCCATGGGCGGGCGGCGCAGTCACCATCAGCGGCTGCCCGCTGCGGATGCCGGCCCACAGACGCAGGTGGTCCAGCGCCAGACCCTCCTGGATCCAGGCTTCATACGGCTGCTCCAGACCGGAGGGCGCGAGCCGGTTCCAGGCCTGACCCACCTGCACGGTCATGCGACCACGCAGGGTCTGCTCGCCTTCGATCTTCACCACCGTGCTGCAGGCGGCCAGGGTGGCCACCAGGACCAGCACAAACACACCGCGTACCCCGTGCAAACCCGTCATGACCTGAGCTCCGACACATAGCTGCGAATCAGGCCTGCATCCCCGGCCTGGGGATCCAGCGCGAGATAACGCTCGAAGGCTGCCGCTGCCGCAGGCGCGTCGCCCTGGCGCCGGCGCAAGAGGCCCAGGGACCGAAACGCGGTGGCGGGCGCCTGCGGGGTCGCAGTGACCTGCGCCAGGTCCTGGCCGGCGCGCTCGAGGTCGCCGAGCGCCTCGCGCAGGCGATACACCTCGCCGCGCGCAAAGCGCGCCGAGGCATCGCCCGGTGCACGAGCCAGCAGGCGATCGAGCAGGACCAGGCTCTGCTCATACTGCCCACGCCGCACCTCCGCCACCAGCCACTCGAAGCGATGGCCGGCGATGGCAAGCGCCAGGGCCGGCGCCCCCGCTTCACCCCCCCGGCTACCCGCCAGGCGCAGCAAGTCGTCGCGGCGGTTGGCGGCAGCAGGATGGGTGGCCAGGAGCGGGTTGCGCGTGCCGGCGTCTTCGCCGTCGGTTACCCGCATCTCGCCCAGAAGGTTGTCCCAGACCTGGGCGGCTTGCGCACCGTCATAGCCGGCACGCTGCATCAGGGCCATACCCAGTCGGTCGGCGCGGGTCTCCTGCTCGCGGGTGAAGGAGAACATGCCGGCGGTGATCCCCATCTGGGCCACCGCACCCGCCACGCCGAACAGACCGATCACCTGCGCAAAGGCGGCGCGGTTGCGGGTGTCGCGCAGGCGCTCCAGTGAATGCCGTTCCAGGTAATGCGCCAGTTCATGCCCCAACACCGCAGCGAGCTGCGCCTCGTTGTCCATCCGCAGGAGCAGACCACTCCAGACCTGCATCATCCCGTTGGGGGCCATCGTGGCATTGAACTGGGCGTTGCTCACCACATGCACCCGCACGTCGGCGCAGTGTTCGCCGCCCAGGCGGCACACCAGGTCCTGCAGGTAACGCACCAGGGCCGGATCGCGCAGGACGAAGGGGCTGCGGCGCAGGCGCTGCTCCTCCCGGTCCATGAGGGCCCAGAGGCCGCCCTCGTCGGTGTCGGCGGCCGGCGGCGTGAAGCGCCCGGGCAGCACCAGCGGCTCAGGGCTGCTCGCGGCGGCCGCAGGCAGGCCCAGGCCCAGCGCACCCAGGCAGTGGCGGCAGGTGCTGCGCAGGAAGCCGCGACGTCCTGGGGCGGGCGGCGGCGCAAGGCGGGCGGGCTGCGGGCGGGACGTCATGGGGCGGATGGAAAGGCTTGCAGCAACACGTCCAGCGTTTCCTGGGCACTGCCTGGCTCGCGCAGGTCACCGGCGTTGCGACGCAGCGCGTTGAACCAGACCACCCGGCCGTCACGCAAATCCACCAGCGAGGCATAGCCCACCTGGGAGCCGCCCGCCATGCCCACCCCGAGCAGGGCCATGGCCAGCATCGTCGCCTTGCGCTGTGCGCTGGCATAGGAGTCGCGGATCCAGAAGAACAGGGCGTAATCGGCGCCGGTCTTGTCACGCAGGGGGGCGACCGCGTCCCCCAGGGACCATTGCAAGCCACCGGGCTTGGTCGGCAGGCGCCACACGCCGCCCACCACGTGGTGCAGGAAGATGGCCTCGGCCACCGCGCCATGCAGGGCGGTGAGCTCCGCGAAGTCATCGAGATCGCGCGCGGTAAGTTCTTTGAAGCGCGTGCCGAAGGCCTTGCGCCGGGCGTGCAGGGCCTCGCGGAAATGGCGCTGGGCGGCAGACGTCCAATCTGCGCGCGGCTCAGACACGCCACCGGCGCTGATGGAGAACAGTTCCAGGTCCGCGGGCACAACCAGCAGGGTCGAACCCGCCGTCCGCTGGATGAACCCGGGCGCCAGCTGCGGCGAGGCGGCCACCGGCGGGGCCGCCTGAGCGGGCTGCGGCGTCTGGGCCTGGCCGCTGGCGGGAAGGCAGGCCCAGGCGGCCAGCACCCACGCCGCCACCACCGCCCTGCCCGTCCCGGATCCACCCACCATATCCGCCTTCCGCACCCGTGGGTGCAACAGCCGCGATGATAGGCCCGGCGGCGCCCGGGGCCAGCCGCCGCCCCCGGTGCAGACCGGACCCCTGGCTGATGAGCAACAATCCTGGCTACAACCCGGAACCCCACGAGGAACCCATGCGAGTCCAGGACAAATCCATCATCGTCACCGGCGCCGGCGGCGGCATCGGCGAGGGCATTGCGCGCCGCCTGGCCACCGAAGGCGCGCAGGTCATCGTCAATGACATCGACGCCGCCCGCGCTGAAGCCGTGGCGGCCGCCATCCGCGCTGCGGGCGGTCGGGCCACCGCTGTCGCTGCCGACGTCACCCGCTCGGACGACGTGAAGGCGCTGGTCGCCGCCGCCGTCAAGCAACACGGCCGACTGGACGTGATGGTGAACAACGCCGGATGGACGCACCGCAACCGCCCGGCCCTGGAGGTCAGCGAGGCGGAGTTCGACAAGGTCTACGCGGTCAACGTCAAGAGCATCTACCTGGCCACCCTGCACGCCGTGCCCGCGCTGCGTGCCAATGGCGGGGGCAGCTTCATCAACGTGGCCTCCACCGCCGGCCTGCGGCCCCGCCCGGGTCTGACCTGGTACAACGGCTCCAAGGGCGCGGTGATCACCACCAGCAAGTCGCTGGCGGCGGAACTGGGGCCCGACAACATCCGGGTGAACTGCATCAACCCGGTGTTCAACCCCGACACCGGCCTGTCCGCCGAATTCGCGGGCGGCCCGATCAACGACGCGGTGCGCGCCAAGTTCCTGGCCACCATCCCGCTGGGGCGCTTTTCGACCGCCCTGGACGTGGCCAACGCCGCTCTCTACCTGGCCAGCGACGAGGCGGCCTTCATCTCGGGCGTATGCATCGAGGTGGACGGCGGGCGCTGCGTCTGAAGCCGTCCGTCCTGCTTGCCTGCAGGCGTGCGAGGGGCATGCGCGCAGCGGCACAATGGCGTCATGTCTGACCGTGTGATCCCCCTGGTCGCCCACCGCCCGCCCGCGCGGCCCGTGGCGGTGCCGCCGCTGCCGCGTGCGGACAGCGGCCCGGTGACCGACGCCCTGCGCCGACCGCTGCATGACCTGCGTATCAGCGTCACCGACCGCTGCAACTTCCGCTGCAGCTATTGCATGCCCAAGGAAGTCTTCGACAAGGACTACCCCTACCTGCCCCATGCCGACCTGCTCACCTTCGAGGAGATCACGCGTGTGGCGCGCCAATTCGTGGCGCTGGGCGTACGCAAGATCCGCCTGACCGGCGGCGAGCCGCTGCTGCGCAAGCACATCGAGGTTCTGATCGAGCGCTTGGCGCAACTGCGCACGCCCGAGGGCCAGCCCCTGGACCTCACGCTCACCACCAACGGATCGCTGCTGGCGCGCAAGGCCCGCGCGCTGCGCGACGCCGGCCTGCGGCGCGTCACCGTGAGCCTGGACGGCCTGGACGACGCGGTATTCCGTCGCATGAACGACGTGGACTTTCCGGTGGCCCAGGTCCTCGAGGGCCTGGACGCGGCGCAGGCGGCGGGGCTGGGTCCGATCAAGGTCAACATGGTGGTCAAGCGCGGTACCAACGACCACGAGATCCTGCCGATGGCGCGGCACTTTCGCGGCACGGGCCATGTGCTGCGCTTCATCGAGTACATGGACGTAGGCACCACCAACGGATGGCGCATGAACGAAGTCCTGCCCTCGGCCGACGTGGTGGCCCGCTTGCACGCCGAATGGCCGCTGGTGCCACTAGAGGCCGCAGCGCCCGGCGAGACCGCGCAGCGCTGGGCCTATGTCGACGGCGCGGGCGAGATCGGCGTGATCAGCAGCGTGACCCAGGCCTTCTGCGGCGACTGCAACCGCGCCCGTCTGTCCACCGAGGGCCAGTTGTACCTGTGCCTGTTCGCCAGCCAGGGCCACGACCTGCGTGCCCTGGTGCGCGGCGGCGCCAGCGACGATCAGGTCGCCGCGGCCATCGCTGCCATCTGGCAGGGGCGCGACGACCGTTATTCCCAATTGCGCGCCGCGATGCCCGCCGACCTGGCAGGCTTGCCGGGGAGCGGCCAGCGGCGCGTCGAAATGAGCTATATCGGCGGATGATTTCCTCGCAAGACATCACGGGCCTGATCCTGGCCGGCGGACGCGGCGCGCGCATGGGCGGCGCCGACAAGGGCCTGCAGAACTTCAACGGCCTGCCCCTGGCCCTTTACACGCTGATGCGGTTGCAACCCCAGGTGGGCGAGGTGCTGGTCAACGCCAACCGCAACCTGTCGGCCTATGAGTCCTTCGGAGCCACGGTGTGGCCCGACGCCCTGCCCGACTTCGCGGGACCGCTGGCTGGCTTCATGACCGGCCTGGAGCACTGCGACAGCCCCTGGCTGGTCACCGTACCCTGCGACACACCGCGCTTTCCGCTGGACCTGGTGCAGCGCCTGGCCGAGGCAGCCGAGGCGCAAGACGCCGAGATCGCAATGGCCCGCGCGCCCGAGTCGGACGGCGCGCTGCGCCCCCAGCCGGTGTTCTGCCTCCTGCGGCGCGAACTGATGGAGAGCCTGCACCAGTTCACCCAGGGCGGTGGGCGCAAGATCGACGCCTGGACCGCGAAGCACCGTACGGCCCTCGTGGACTTCAACGCGCCGGGCGACGACCCGCGCGCCTTTTTCAACGCCAACACGCTGGACGAATTGCGCCAGCTGGAACAAGGCGGCTGACCATGAAGACGCTGGAGCAGATCGCTGGCGAGCTGCAAGGCTACGACCCGCAGGCGCTGCGTGCCGAGGCGGTGCACGAGTTCCTCGAGCACCTGGTGGTCCCGCTGGCCGAGACCGAGACGGTCAGCCTGTTTGACGCACCCGGCCGCATCCTGGCGCAGGACATCGTGTCCCCCATCAGCGTGCCACCCCACGACAACTCCGCGATGGACGGCTACGCCTTCGACGGTGCCGCCTTGCAATCCGCAAGCGCCCTCGAACTGGACGTGGTGGGTACGGCGCTGGCCGGCCAGGCCTGGCGCGGCGTTGTGGGCGCGGGTCAGTGCGTGAAGATCATGACGGGCGCCATCATGCCCTCCGGTCTGGACACCGTGGTGCCACAGGAATTCGTGACGGTGCAGACCGCAGCGGGCACGACCCACGTGACCCTCCCGCCCGGCCTGCTGCAGCCCGGTGACAACCGACGCCTGAAAGGCGAAGACCTGATGCAGGGCCAGCCCGCGCTGCACGCCGGCGAACGCCTGGGCCCTGCGGCCTGCGGCCTGGTCGCCAGCCTGGGCCTGCAGGAGGTGCAGGTGGTGCGGCGGCTGAAGGTGGCCTACTTCTCCACCGGCGACGAGATCCTGTCGCTGGGGGAATCACCCCGCGAGGGCGCGGTCTACGACAGCAACCGCCACACGGTACGGGCCCTGCTGATGCGACTGGGCTGCGAGGTGATCGACCTGGGCGTGGTCCGCGACGACCCGGCCCTGCTGCGCCAGGCCTTCACCCGCGCCGCGTCCGAAGCTGATGCGATCATCACCAGCGGCGGCGTGAGCGTCGGTGAGGCCGACTTCACCAAGGCCATGATGCGCGAGCTGGGCGACGTCGCCTTCTGGAAGATCGCGATGCGCCCGGGCCGTCCGATGGCCGTCGGGCGGATCGCCTCGGGTGGGCGGCACGCCGCCCTGTTCGGGTTGCCAGGCAACCCGGTGGCCGTGATGGTGACCTTCCTGGCCTTTGTGCGCCCCGCCCTGCTACGCCTGATGGGGGCGCGGCCCGAGCCGCAGATCCTGCTGCGCGCGCGCTGCGGCGAGGCGATTCGCAAGAAGCCCGGGCGTACCGAATACCAACGCGGCATCGTGACACGCACGCCCCAGGGCGAGCTTCAGGTGTGCACCACCGGCAACCAAGGCTCGGGCGTGCTGCGTTCGATGGTGCAGGCCAACGGCCTGATCGTGCTGCATCACGACCAAGGCTCTGTCGCCCTTGGCGACACGGTGGACGTGATGCTGTTCGACGGCGCGATCTAGCGCCGCCGCGCCTCACTGCCGCAGCAGGTTGCGGCCAATCATGTCCTGGCGCGGGTCGGTCAGTTCTAGCAGTTCAGGCGCTGGGGGCACAGGCAGCCGCAAGCCGGTCAGGCGCAGCAGGGTGCGCAGCTCGAACAACACGGTCTGGTCCATCTTCGCGTCGGGCTGCAACAGCTGCTCATGCCGCAGCAGCACAGCCTCGAGCAGCTCCAGCACCGGTCGGGGCACGAACAGGCCGCCATCGAGCTCGGGGATGGCCTTGGGAAGTTGTCGCATGGGGGTCTCCTAGTGGCGAAGGAGACTAGGCGGACCCCGTCGGCCCCGCTGTCGGCGCACGCCGCGAGGCGGGGGCAGGCAGCGGCGGACGGGGCGCCTCACTCGGCATGGACCCCGGCCAGCGTGACGGTGGCTACTTGGCGATCAGGTCGTCGGGCGCAGGGTGCGCCGCGGGCACTTCGCGCGCCGAGGCCTTGTTGGCGCCCGGCACCGACCGGCGCGCGAACAGCGTGTACATGGTGGGCACCACGAAGATCGTGAGCAGCGTACCCAAGGACATGCCGCCCACGATGACCCACCCGATCTGCTGGCGGCTCTCGGCGCCCGCGCCGGTGGAAATCGCCAGGGGCACCGCACCCAGCACCATGGCCCCAGTGGTCATGAGGATGGGGCGCAGGCGCTGCGCGGCGGCCTGGACCAGGGCATCGACCATCTCCATCCCCTGCTCGCGCAGCTGGTTGGCAAATTCGACGATCAGGATGCCGTGCTTGGTGATCAGGCCCACCAGGGTGATCAGGCCGATCTGCGAGTACACGTTGAGCGACCCGCCAGCCCATTGCAACGCCAGGAGCGCACCGATCATGGACAGCGGCACCGACAGCATGATCACGAAGGGATCGACGAAGCTTTCGAACTGCGCCGCAAGCACCAGAAAGATGAACAGCAAGGCCAGCACGAACACGATGGCCAGGGCGCCCTGCGAGGCGCGGAATTCGCGCGAGGTGCCATTGAGGTCGGTGCTGTAGCCCGTCTTGAGGATCTTGGCCGCGGTCTGGTCCATGAAGGTCAGGGCCTGACCCAGCGAGTAGTCCGGCGCCAGGTTGGCGGTGATGGACACCGAGCGGCGCTGACCGAAGTGATTGAGCTCGCGCGGGCTGACGCTCTCGCGCACCTTGACCAGGGCCGACAGCGGAATCATCAGGTCGTTGCGCCCGCGCACCTGAATGCGGTCGATGTCTTCAGGCGTGGTGCGGCCATTGGACTGCACCTGCACGATGACGTCGTATTGCTCGGCGTCACGCTTGTAGCGGGTGACGTTGCGGCCACCCAGCATGGTTTCCAGGGCCTTGGCCACCACCTCGACACTCACGCCCAGGTCGGCGGCCTTGTCGCGGTCGACCTCGATGCGCAGTTCAGGCTTGTTCAGGCGCAGGTCCACGTCGGGCTGGATGATGCCCGGGTTCTTGGCAATCTCGTCCAGGAACTGGCGGGTCACGCGATTGAGGTTCTCGTAGCTGTCGGAGGTCTGGATCACGAAGTTCAGCGGACGCTCGCGGAACCCCTGGCCCAGCGAAGGCGGCGTGATCACGAAGGCGTTGACCCCGGGCAGCGAAGCCATGCGGGGACCCATCTCGCGCGCCAGTTGCAAGGTGGTGCGCTCGCGCTTTTCCCATTCGACCGCGCGAAAGATCACGCTGGCCTGCGACACCGTGGGGTTGCCGACGTTGCCGAAGATGCGATCGAACTCCTTGTAGTTCTGCCCCATGCGCTCCATGATCTGCGCATAGCGGTTGGTGTATTCGAGCGTGGAGCCATCGGGTGCGTTGACCACCGCCAGGATGGTGCCGCGATCTTCCAGGGGTGCCAGTTCCTGCTTCATCCGGGGCCACACGCTGGCGATGCCCCAGGCCGCCAGCGCCATGACGACGATGACGCCCCAGCGCGCCTGCAGCAGCCAACCGCGCACGCCGCCCGTTCCACCCCCCGCAGGGGTCCAGCGCGCGGTGACGATCCAACGCAGCAGGCGCTCGTAGCCACCCGAGAGCGCGGTCAGAGCACGCTCCATGGTGCGGTCAAACCAGCCGGGCTTCGGGTTGTGCCGCAGCAGCTTCGAACACATCATGGGCGTGAGCGTGAGCGCCACGAAGCCCGAGACCAGCACCGCGCCGGCCAGGGCCAGCGCGAACTCGGCGAACAATCGGCCGGTGCGCCCCGGCGTGAACGCCAGTGGCGCGTACACCGCCACCAGGGTGAAGGTCATGGTGATGACCGCAAAGCCGATCTCGCGCGCGCCCTTGATCGCCGCCGAGAAAGGATCGAGCCCCTCCTCGATGTGCCGGAAGATGTTTTCCAGCATGACGATCGCGTCGTCCACCACCAGACCGATGGCCAGCACCAGAGCCAGCAGCGTGAGTGTGTTGATGGTGAATCCGGCCAGCGCCATCATGGAGAAGGTGCCGATCAGGCTCACCGGGATGGTGACGATGGGAATGATGGACGCGCGGAACGTGCGCAGGAAGACGAAGATCACCAGCGCCACCAGCACCACCGCCTCGACGATGGTCTGGTAAACGTTCTTGACCGAGCGGTCGATGAACAGCGAGTTGTCGTTCGCGATCTCGACGTTCACGCCCGGGGGCAGGTCGGCCTTCAGGCGCGGCAGCATCTCGCGCACACCGGCCGAAAGGGTCAGAGGATTCGCGGTGGCCTGACGGATCACGCCGGCAGAGATCGCGGACTGGCCATTCAGACGCACCGCGCTGCGCTCGTCGGCCGGCCCCTCGCGCACCTGGGCAACGTCGCGCAGCTTGACCGGGAAGCCGTTCACGTTGCGGATCACGATGTCGCCGAACTGGCCTGGACGCACCAGGTCGGTCTGTGAGGTGACGCTGAATTCGCGCTGCTGCGATTCGATGCGACCGGCGGGCAGCTCCAGGTTGCTGCGGCGGATCGCGTCTTCCACATCCTGGGTGGTGAGGCGATAGCCGGCCAGACGGTCGGCGTCCAGCCAGACGCGCATGGCGTACTTGCGCTCGCCGAAGATGCGCACGTCGGCCACGCCGGTGACGGTCTGCAGCCGCGGCTTGATGATGCGGTTGATCAGATCGTTGATCTGCAGCGGGTTGAGCGTGTCGCTGGTGAAGGCCAGCCAGATCACCGGGAAGGCGTCGGCTTCAACCTTGGAGATCACCGGCTCCTCGATGGCCACCGGCAGGCGGTTGCGCACGCGCGCGGTCCGGTCACGGACCTCGGCGGCGGCCGCGTCCGCATCCTTTTCCAGACGGAACTTGACCGTGATCTGGCTCTGGTCGGCACGACTGATGGAGGTGATCACGTCCACCGCATCGATGCCGGCAATCGAATCTTCCAGCGGCTTGGACACCTGCGACTCGATCACCTCGGCCGACGCGCCCGGGTAGCGCACCGACACAGTGACCACAGGCTCGTCGATCTTGGGGTACTCGCGTACCGACAGACGGTCGAAGCTGACCAGTCCCACCAGCACCACCAGCAGGGAGAGCACGGTTGCCAGCACCGGGCGGCGAATGGAAATCTCAGGCAGCTGCATCGCGTGTTCCTGGAGGTGGGACGGGGGTCAGCTCGCGGCGCGACCGCCGGCCTGCGCCTGCTGCACGCAGGGGTTGGGACCCGACGGCGCCGCGCCGGGACGCCCGCCCATGGCGGCACCCGGACCCGCCGGAGCGCCCGGCCTGCCGGCCAGTTGGGGACGTGCAGCGGAGGCCGCCGCCGAAGCAGCAGGCGCGGGAGCGGAGGCCGCCGCCGAGGCTGCACCCGCAGCCGCACCGGGGCCACCAGGACCTCCAGGGCCACCCGGGCCACCCGGACCGCGCGGCACATCGATCACGCGGACCGCCATGCCATCGCGTTGCAGGCGCTGCTGGCCGGCGGTGACCACGGTGTCACCCGGCTTCACGCCTTCGACGATCTCGACCTTGCCAGGCTGGCGAATACCGACCTTGACCTCGGTGCGCTGCACGATGCGGCTGCCCGGCTCGGTGCCGGGCACGACCTTGAAGATGAACTGGCGTCCGCCCTGGGGCACGATGGCCTCTTCGGGCACGACCAGGGCCTGCTCGCGCTCGCCGAACACCGCCGTCACCCGGGCGAACATGCCGGGGCGCAGCTGCTGCTGCCGGTTGTCGATGCAACCGCGCACGCCCACCGAGCGGCCATTGGCGTCGACCAAGGGATCGATGGCCTGGACCACCGCGGTGAACTTGCGACCGGGCAAGGCATCGATGGCGACCATCGCAACCTGGCCCCGGCGCAGCTTGGTCTGGAAGCGTTCGGGCAGGCGGTAGTCGACCAGGATCGCGTCCAGGTCTTCGATATTGACGATGTCGGCGCCGTCCTTGAGGTAGTCGCCCACGTTGATGTTGCGGATGCCCGTGATGCCGTCGAAAGGCGCGAGGATGCGAAGCCGGTCGGCCTGCGCGCGGGCCAGGGCCAGCTTGGCCTCGGCCACCTGCAGCGAAGCGGCGCTCTCGTCGACCGAGCGCTGGCTGATGAAGTTCTGCGCCACCAGATCCTGGTTGCGCTTGTGGTTGGCTCGCGCGATGGACAGTTCGGCCTGGGCCTGGGCCACTTGGGCGCGAGGCAGTTCGTCGTCCAGTTGCACCATGACCTGACCCCGCTGCACGCGGTCGCCGTCGCGGAAATTGATGCGCGCGACGCGCCCGCTCACCTCAGGGCGCAGCATCACGCTCTGGCGCGAACGCAGCGTGCCCACCGCCTGGGTGTCATCGACCAGCCGAGCCACCGCGACCTGGGCCACCTCGACCCCGGGTGCGCGCGGCCCCGAAGCTGCCGATGCGGGTGCGCCCGCCATTGGCGCGGCGGGCTTGCCATCGGCTGCGGCGGCGGGCTTGGCGGGCTGGTTCTGATACCACCACGCAGCGCCCGAGGCGGCAGCGATGCCGACAACGGCCACGACGAGGTAAAGCGGTTTGGAAGCCATGAGGGAGAACTTTCTTATGACAAGCGCGGGGCGGGCGTCGCCACCCAACCGGCCAATGTATCAGTGCCGGACCAGAACCGCATTGGGGGCATCACGTGCAACCCAGTGCCACGCTCTCCTAATCCCGGGCTGCGGCCTCGCCCTCAACGTCGCTGCGCCATCTCCACGCCGCGGTTGGCCAAGGCATCGGCACGCTCGTTGCCGGGGTCGCCGTTGTGGCCACGCACCCAGCGCCAATCAATCCGGTGGCCGCCCTCCTGCACCAGCGCATCGAGCTGCTGCCACAGCTCCACGTTCTTCACCGGCTGCTTGCTCGCGGTGCGCCAGCCCTTGGCCTTCCAGCCCGGAAGCCACTCGGTGATGCCCTTGAGGACGTACTGGCTGTCCAGAAACAGCGTGACGTCGCAGGGGCGCTTGAGGGCCGTCAGCGCCTGGATCACCGCCATCAGCTCCATGCGGTTGTTGGTGGTGGCGCGTTCACCGCCAAACAACTCTTTCTCGGTGCCGCCGGCCTTGAGCAGAACGCCCCAGCCCCCGGGACCGGGATTGCCCTTGCAGGCGCCGTCGGTGTAGATCTCGATGGGATTCACGCAGGTGTCTTTTTGGAATGGGGGAGGTCTCGGGGGGCAGGAGGTCTCAGGAACAGGGATCGCGTCGACGCTGCGCACGGTGGCGCCGGTTCGCCACGGGCACCGGCGCAGCGGCGATACGAGCGCGCTGCCTCCAAGCGGCCCCCATCAACTTGGCGCCACGCACGCGCTTGACGGCCACGATGAAATACGCAGCCCCCAGGATCGGCCACCAGCGCTCTCCCAGCGGGTCCATCCAGTCGAAGCGGTCCAGCCACTTCTGCGTGGTGAAAGACGGCCGCCAGCAACCGAAGCGCCCCACCTCCACCTCGAAATTGAGCAGCCGCAGCCAATCGCGCAGGCGGCGGTAGCCGATGAAATCACCCGCCTCGGGCAGGAACAACTCGCCCACGCCCGCGCGGCGCCACAGGTGCGCGCGCCGCTGGCGCAGGCCCCAGAGGCTGGTGGGGTTCAGCCCACACACCACCACCCGCCCCTCGGGCACCAGCACGCGCTCGACCTCGCGCAGGGTGGCGTGCGGGTCCGCGCTCAATTCCAGCGTATGCGGCAAGGCCACCAGGTCCAGGCTGGCGGCGTCAAAGGGCAAGGTGTGGGTGTCGATCAAGACATCGGGCTGGCGCCCGCCGCTGTCTTCCCCGGGCTCCAGACCCAGCCAGCGATGCGGCATGCGGTTGGCGCGCAGGGCCTCGACGGCCGGCAGGCCCACCTGGATCGCGTGGTAACCAAACAGGTCGGCGACGGCCTCGTCGAAGGCGGCCTGCTCCCAGGCGAGCAGGTAGCGCCCCGGAGGAGATTCGAACCAGGGCTGCATTCCTATAATTCGCTCGCTCATGAAGTTACTTCCCCTGCCGGCCTTCCAGGACAACTACCTCTGGCTGTTGCAAGACGGCCCGCAGGCGCTGGTGGTGGACCCCGGAGACGCGCAGCCGGTGCATGAGGGCTTGCGGCACGCCGCAGCGCGGTTGGACGCGATTCTAGTCACGCACCACCACGGCGACCACACCGGCGGCGTACGTGCCTTGCACGAGGCGACCGGCGCGGTGGTCTATGGCCCTGCACGCGAGGCGATCCCCGCCCCTTTTGTGCCGGTGCATGACGGCGACACGGTGCAGGCCCTGGGCCTGACGTGGACCGTGATCGAGGTACCAGGCCACACCGCCGGCCATGTCGCGTACTACTGCCCCGACGTCGACGGCGCGCCCCTGCTCTTTTGCGGCGACACCTTGTTCTCCGGTGGCTGCGGGCGTCTGTTCGAAGGCACGCCCGCGCAGATGCTCGCCTCGCTGGACCGCCTGGCCGCCCTGCCCGACGCCACGCGCGTGTGCTGCGCCCACGAATACACGCTGTCCAACCTGCGTTTCGCGCGGGCCGTGGAACCGGCGAACGAAAAACTGATCCATTACCTGTCGCACTGCGAAGACCTGCGCGCGCGACATCAGCCCACCCTGCCCTCGACTCTGGGGACGGAGCGGCACATCAATCCCTTCCTGCGCACACGCGAGCCCGCCGTGGTCCGAGCCGCGCAGGCCTTCAACGGCGCGGAACCCGGCGACGAGGCCGGTGTCTTCGCCGCGATCCGCCAGTGGAAGAACGAATTCAAATGAAACCCATGCTGCCCCTGGCCGCCGTGGCCCTCGTCCTGGGATTGGCTGGCTGCGCCAGCGGTCCGACGCCAGCGCCGGACACGCAGTCCGCGCCGGTGGCAGCCGCCCCCGAAACCACAGTCACCCCGGCAGCCACCGCGCCGGCGCCCCCCGCGCGGACGACGTCCAGTGGCACGCTGTTACCCGCAGGGCCATTGCAGCCGATCACCCAGGGTCAGGCCTCGAGCAGCGGCGTGGTGCTTCTGGAGACGCCACCCGACCTGTGGGACCGTATTCGCCGCGGCTTCACCATGCCCGCGCTGGAAGGCGATCTGGTGCGTCACCACGAACAGTGGTACGCCAGTCGCCCCGACTACCTTCAGCGCATGACCGAGCGCTCGCGCAAGTACCTCTTTCACATCGTCGAGGAACTCGAGCGGCGCGGCATGCCCGCCGAACTGGCCCTGCTGCCCTACATCGAGAGCGCCTTCAACCCGCAGGCCGTCTCCAGCGCGCGGGCGGCAGGGATCTGGCAGTTCATGCCCGCCACCGGTGCCGACTTCGACCTGCGCCAGAACGTGTTCCGTGACGATCGACGCGACGTGCTGGCCTCTACCCGTGCCGCGCTGGACTACCTGCAAAAGCTGCACGCGATGTTCGGCGACTGGCACCTGGCGCTGGCGGCCTACAACTGGGGCCAGGGCAACGTGAGCCGCGCCATCGCGCGCAATCAGCGCGCCGGTCTGGGCACCACCTACATCGACCTGCAGATGCCCAACGAGACGCGCAACTACGTGCCCAAGTTGCAGGCGGTCAAGAACATCGTGGCCAACCCGGCGCAGTTCAACGCCGAGTTGCCCCTCATCGAGAACCACCCCTACTTCCAGACCGTCACGATTACGCGCGATATCGACGTGGCACTGGCCGCGCGACTGGCCGACGTGCGGCTGGAAGATTTCAAGGCGCTCAATCCCTCCCTGAACCGCCCGGTGATCCTGGCGGCGGGCACGCCGCAGATCCTGCTGCCCTGGGACAACGCCACGATCTTTCAGCGCAACTTCGAGGGCCACACCACAGGCCGCTACGCCAGCTGGACGGCCTGGACCGCCCCGGCCACCATGACGGTGGCCGAAGCCGCGCGACGCGTGGGCATGGCCGAGGCCGAGTTTCGCAACATCAACAACATTCCCCCGCGCATGCTGATACGCGCTGGCTCCACCCTGCTGGCCCCGCGCGGGGCGACGGTGGTGGCCGACGTCACCAGCCGCATCGCTGACAACGCGCAACTGAGTCTCGCCCCCGAGGCCGGCACCCGCCGCACCACGGTGAAGGCGGGCAAGCAGGACACGGTGGCATCGATCGCTGCCCGCTATCGGGTGAAGGCGGCCGACGTGGCGCGCTGGAACTCGGTGGACGTCGCGGCCCGCTTCCAGCCTGGCCAGGCTGTCGCCCTGGAGCTGCCGGTGCGCGCTGCCAAGGCCGGCGGCACAAAGGCCGGGGGCAACAAGGCGATCGCGGCGAAGTCCGGCACCAAGCCGGCCGCTCGCATCGCAGCCCGCTGAGCCACCGCGCCCCTGGCCACTCAGGCCCGAAAGCGTTCCTTGGCCCGTCGGGCGAAGACGTTGGTGTAGGTGCGGGCCAGGTCGAACCGACCGGCCGCCACGCCGGCGTCGAAAGCCGACAACGCCCGAAGCGCAGTGCGCGCGCCTTCGACGCTGAGAATGCCGTCAGGCGAGATCGATTCGCGCAGCTTCTCGAATGAAGCCAGGTAAAGCGCCCGGTCCCCCAGCAGATAAGCCTCGGGCACGGTCTTCACGATGTCACGTGGACCCGCTGTCTGCAGCCACTTCAGGGCGTGCACGGTGGCATGCGCGAGGGCCTGGCATACCTGCGGGTGGCGCTCGACGAAGTCCTGGGGTGCATACAGGCAAGCCGCCGGCATGGGGCCGCCGAACACGCGCTCGGTTCCCTTGAGAGTGCGAGCGTCGCTCACGATGCGCACCTCGGCCCGCTGCTCCAGCACGGTCATGGCCGGGTCGGGATGGCACAGGGCGTCGATCTGTCCCCCGCGCAAGGCGTTTTGCGCCAGCGCGGAACTGCCCACGCTGACGAAGCTCGCGTCTTCGGGCTTGAGTCCGGCCAGGGCCAGTACCCGCTTGGCCATGAGGTGCGAGGTGGAACCGGGGGCGGATACCCCGATGCGCAGCCCGCGAAGGTCCGCGCCGCTGCGGTAATTCGGCACGGTGCGTGTCGATACCCCCAGGGCAATGGCAGGCGCCCGCCCCTGGAGCACGATGGACTGTGCCGCCTGCCCACGCACCTGCAGCGCGATGACGTGGTCGAAAGTGCCGCAGGACAGGTCGGCGATACCGCTCGGACCCTCGATCAGTTCGACCTCCAGGCCTTCGGCCTTGAAGTAGCCCAGTTGCTCGGCGATGGTCAGGGGCAGAAAGGTCAGTTCGGCCTTGCCTGGCACGGCGATGCCCACGCGGGTTTTTTCCAGCCTCGGCTGCGCGCGAACGGGCAGCGCCCCCCCCACCGAAGCTGCCAGGACTGCAGCCGCCGCGAAGGTGCGTCGACGAATGCGTCCGGGGTTCATGGGGCTTGGGCTCTCCGATTTGGGGGAGCCTCAAGGGTAAGGCGGGCGCACGCGCCCCGCATCGGGGCGATCCCCGTCGGGGTTTACACCGAAGACCGGGAACCTTCCTAGAACAGGCCCGAAAAAAGCAGCGCGATATTCGCGCCCAAGGCCGCCACCCACACCACGCTGCGCAGGGAGGCGCGCCCGGTCAGATATGCCCCGATGTAGATGATGCGCAAAGTGACAAAGGCCACCGACAAGGCATCGACAAGGGTCTGCGTGGCTCCCATCTGGTGTGCCACCAGCACCGCGCCCACGAACAAGGGCAGAGCCTCGAAGCTGTTCGCCTGGGCCGCATAGGCCCAGGCCGAGCGCCCCTCCTGTCGCGCCTGCCAGGCCCGCGGGTTCACGTTGTCATAGCCGCCCTCGCGGCGCGGGCGGCCAAAGCCCGGTTGCTTGGCCAAGGCCACACAGACGATGGGCAGCAGCGCCGCAACCAGCAGGCAGGCGTAAGAGACAGTGAAATGCGAGACGGTCATGACGAAAGGCCTTAGTCGATGCGTGTAGGGGAGGGGTCAGCGGCGGTCCACCAGGGCGTGGGCGATGGTGCCCAGATCCACGTACTCGAGCTCGCTGCCGGCGGGGACGCCGCGCGCCAGCCGCGTAACCGACAGGCCGCGGGTCTTGAGGGCTTCGCCGATCACATGGGCCGTGGCCTCGCCCTCGGCAGTGAAGTTGGTGGCCAGGATCACTTCCTGCACCTCGCCTGCGGTGGCGCGCTCGAACAACGTGGCCAGGCCGATGTCCTTGGGACCGATGCCATCGAGCGGGCTGAGCTTTCCCATGAGGACGAAGTACAGCCCCCGAAACGCTCCGGTGCGCTCCAACGCCGACTGGTCGGCCGGAGTTTCCACCACGCACAGCTTGCTGCGGTCACGCGCTGGGTCGCTGCAGGTTTCGCAGACCTCGTCCTCGGTGAAGGTGTGACACAGAGCGCAGTGACGCGTGCGGCTGGCGGCGACCTGCAGGGCCTGGGCCAGCATCTGGGCGCCCTCGCGGTCATGCTGCATCAGGTGATAGGCCATGCGCGAGGCCGTCTTCTGGCCCACGCCTGGCAGACGGCGCAGGGCCTCGATCAGGGCGGGAAGGCTGTGAGACACCGGGCTGCGTGCCCGCTCAGAACGGGAACTTCATGCCGCCGGGCAGGCCCGGCATGCCGGCGGTGAGCTTGCCCATTTTTTCCTGCGAGGTCTCTTCGGCCTTGCGTACCGCGGCATTGAAGGCAGCGGCCACCAGGTCCTCGAGCATGTCCTTGTCGTCGGCCAGCAGGCTCGGATCGATGGTCACGCGCTTCACGTCGTGCTTGCAGGTCATGGTGACCTTGACCAGGCCGGCGCCGGACTCGCCGCTGACCTCGATGGTGCCCAGTTCGTCCTGGGCCTTCTTGAGGTTGTCCTGCATGGCCTGGGCCTGCTTCATGAGGCCGGCCAGTTGTCCCTTGTTGAACATGTTGGTTTTCCTTTAGCTGTGGGGGCCGTTCGCCTGAACGGGCTTGATGCTGCCAGGCACGATTTTCGCGCCAAAGTCCTGGATCATTTTCTGCACGAAGGGATCGGCCAGGATCAGGGCCTCGGCCTCGCGCTGGCGCTCGGAGGCGGCGTGGGCGTTGCGCCGGGCCGGGCTGTCGGTGACGGGGCCGACCTCCACGCCCAGGGTGACAGGGTGACCGGCCGCATGGAGGGCCGCCTGCAGGCGCTCGCGGGTCGCGGGCTGGTTCAAGGATTCGCGCTCGACCCGCAGCAGCCAGTGGTCGGTGTCACGCCCCACCAGCTGCGATTGCAGGGCCAGCTCGCGCACCAGCGCGGTGATGGCCTCTGACGCAGCCAGCGCCTGCACGGTGGCATGCCAGACATCGCCCTCCTCGGTGTGCACGAAGCCGGTGGCCGGTCGTACCGCTGCCGCTTCGCGGGGGGATTCGACCTGCACGCGCACTGGCACGCCCAGCACCGGGCTTGCGGGACGGCCGTCCATGGCCACGGGGGCACGCGCGGGCTCGGGGCGCACGCGTGGCGCCACCACCGGTAGCACCTGCCCCGCCGGTGCGTCGACGGCCGGCACGGCGGCGATGGTGGGGACGGCGACGGCCGCACTCTGGGGGACAGGAACGTCGGGCGCAGCGGCGGAGGGACGCGGTGCCGCCGCGGGGCGGCTCAGGGGTTCAGGCGGGCTTTTTTTTTCAGCCGGGCCCGAAGGCGGGATCGATGCACCGGGCTTGAACGCCAGCAACCGCAGCAGCACCATGGTGAGCGCCGCGTAGTCGTCCGGGGCCAGGCCCAGTTCGCTGCGGCCATGCAGGCACAGGCTGTACAGGAGCTGGGTCTCGTCGGGGGGCAGGACGCCGGCCAGGCGCGCGATCTCGGCGGCCTCGGGGTCGGAGGGGTCGGCGCCCTCGGCGGCGGCGGGCACGGCCTGGATCACGGCCATGCGTTGCAGCACCGCGGTCATGTCCTCGAGGGTGGAGGCCGCGCTCAGGCCGTTGCGGCGCAGGGCGTCGCAGGTCTGGACCACTGTGGCGCCATCGGAGGCAGCCAGTGCGTCGATCAGGCGCAGCACGTGGCCGCGGTCGGCGCTTCCAAGCATCTGGCGCACCGCGGCCTCTTCGATGCGGCCGCTGCCGAAGGCGATGGCCTGATCGGTGAGCGAAAGCGCGTCGCGCATGGAGCCGCGCGCGGCGCGGGACAGGAGACGCAGCGCCGGGGGCTGGGCGGGCACGCCTTCAGCTTGCAGCACCCGTTCCAGGTGTTCCTGCACGGTCTCGGGGGCCATGGGCCGCAGGTTGAACTGCAGGCAGCGTGAGAGCACCGTCACCGGCACCTTCTGCGGGTCGGTGGTGGCCAGCACGAACTTGAGGTACTCGGGTGGCTCCTCGAGCGTCTTGAGCATCGCGTTGAA
>JACCDK011639213.1_pt1 | contig 22602 bp, 17 predicted proteins | sample 7445871 | NCBI WGS metagenome assembly JACCDK01 (sample SAMN15323436, study PRJNA562643) | freshwater metagenome | isolation source: river surface water | place: USA:Blue River Watershed | collected 2017-08-15
ATTGCAGGTCTTGTTTGTATTTATTGGAAAATATTAACAAAATCAATTCTTCAGTGATAAAAAGTCAATTGAACTTTGGTAAAAAAGAATTATCGGTTTGGTTTAAAGAAAGTGAATTATCAATTGGCGAATTGGCTAGTTTATTAAGTAAAATTGGATATGAACCATTGATTCATCAAGGAGACGAATTAGAAGAACAGAAAAAAACTTTCTTATCCGACAAAAAATTAGTATTAAAATTAGGAGTAGCTGGTTTTTGTATGGGTAATATTATGCTATTTTCCTTTCCAGAATATCTAGGTTTAGAGGATGCAGGATTGGAAAAATGGTTTGGATTTCTAAATTTATTTTTAGGAAGTATATCCGTTTTTTATACTGGTTCAGATTATTTTTCTAATGTTTGGGCTCATTTGAAATTAAAAAAAATCACCATTGAAGCACCTGTATTACTAGGCATAGTGGTTGGTTATTCTAGAAGTGTTTATGAAATTATTTTCCATCAAGGAGCAGGATATATGGACTCTGTGAGCGGTTTATTATTTTTCTTACTCATTGGTAAATGGTTTCAACAAAAATCATTTGATTTTTTGTCGTTCAACAGAAACTATACTTCCTATTTTCCTTTAACTATTAATAAAATACAAGGAGGCAAAGAAATTCAAATACCTCTCTCTGAGATAAAATTAGGAGATCGAATTTTGATAAGAAATCAGGAAATTATTCCTGCAGATGCTATTTTAATCAAAGGAAATTGTAAGATAGATTACAGTTTTGTTACCGGAGAAAGTGATATTATTGAAATCAATGCAAGAAATACAATATATGCGGGAGGACGCCAAACGGGTGAATTGATTGAAATTGAAGTAATTAAAGATTTACAGCATAGCCATCTCACACAATTGTGGGAACAGGACACGTTCAAAGACCCACTATTCAAAACTGAAAATTGGGAAAATTTTGCCAATACAACTGGAAAATATTTTACCATTGGATTATTTGCCTTAGCAGTAGGAGTTGGAGCTTATTGGGGATTCAACAATCCATTAATATGGCAAAATGCTGTGATAAGTGTGTTAATTATCGCTTGTCCATGTGCTTTAGCTATTTCTTATCCATTTTCCTTAGGGCACACCATGAGATGGATGTCTAATTTCAATTTTTACTTTAAAAATATCCAAGCTTTGGAACGTTTTTCAGAAATTGACACCCTTGTTTTTGATAAAACTGGAACTTTAACTCTTCAAAAAGATCAATCTCCAAGTATTCAATTTACACGCGGATTGAGTGAAAATGAATGGAACCAATTGTATACCTTAAGTCTTCAATCATCACATCCTTTATCACGTCAATTAAATAAATATGCCATTGAACTAGGATTCCAAGAAGTATTACCTATCAAAGAATTTGAGGAAATTCCTGGAAAGGGAATACAAGGAATTTTTAACGATTCTTTAATTCAACTTGGTTCTAGGAAATATGTTAATGCTCCAATGACTGAACCTACCAATTATTACCAATCTGAATCAAGATTATATGTAAAAATACAGGATGAATACATTGGTTATTTAGATTTCCCTTGGCAAAATAGAAAAGGAATTGAACCCATGTTACACCAATTATACCAAGATTATGATTTGTATTTATTGTCGGGAGATAAAAAGCAACACGCTTATTCTTTGGTAGATTGGTTTCATAAGGATGAAAATATGCTCTTTGAAATGAGTCCAATGGATAAAATGAAATTTATCAAAAAATTACAAGCTAAAGGCAAAAAAGTTGGTATGATTGGCGATGGTTTAAATGATGCTGGAGCATTGAAAGAAGCCTCAATTGGAATCGCTATTTCAGAAAATCATCTTCAATTTACACCAGCTAGTGATGGAATCTTACAGGCAAATCAATTGAATAATTTAGGCTATTATTTACATTTTTCGAAGTTTGCAATGAAGGTCATTAAGTTAAGTTTTTTACTCTCTTTAGTTTATAATATAATTGGATTAAGCTATGCTGTGCAAGGGCATTTATCTCCAATGGTTGCGGCCATTTTAATGCCAATCAATTCACTAAGCATGTTGTTAATTGCTACAATATCTATTAATTGGAAAGGTAAGAAATTGGAAAAACTAGTAAATGTCAGTAAGAGCAAGGATAAAAACTGATAGCAGTCAGTTTTTAAGATAAATAATATTTTGACCTTTGTTAAAAAGGTTTTTCGTGTTAAAAATCAATTCAGCAATTACCAATGGAAATTATTTACATTTTAATTAGCATTAGTTTCCTGCTTGCATTAAGCTTTTTAGCAGCATTTATTTGGTCAGTTAAATCTGGACAACAAAACGATTTAGTAACACCTGCCATGCGAATTTTAATGGAAGACTCAAAACCCATTTCGGAAAAAATAAATTTCAAATATGAAAGTAGAAACGATACAATTAGAAAAGTTTAGTTATGACAACAAAATTGTTCGCAACTTTGCTGTCGCAACCATTATTTGGGGTATAGTGGGTATGTTGGTTGGTGTTATTATTGCTACCCAATTATTCGAACCAGCTGCAAATATTACTCAGTATGGGTCCTTTGGAAGAATAAGACCTTTACATACCAATGCTGTGATATTTGCATTTGTAGGTAATGCAATATTTGCTGGGGTATATTATTCTTTACAAAGATTATTAAAGGCCAGAATTTTTAGCGGTTTTTTATCAAAATTCCACTTTTGGGGATGGCAAACAATTATTGTTTTAGCAGCCATCACTTTACCTTTAGGAATCACTACCTCGAAAGAATATGCAGAATTAGAATGGCCTATTGATCTATTGATAACCTTGGTTTGGGTTGCGTTTGGTATTAACATGTTTGGTACGATTGTTAAAAGGAGAGAGCGTCATTTGTACGTAGCTATTTGGTTTTATATTGCAACATTTATAACGGTGGCTGTTCTCCATTTGGTTAATTCATTTGAACTGCCCATTTCCTTTTTTAAAAGTTATATGGTTTATGCTGGTGTTCAAGATGCATTGGTACAGTGGTGGTATGGCCATAATGCCGTTGCTTTTTTCTTGACGACTCCTTATTTAGGTATGATGTATTATTTCTTACCCAAAATGGCCAATCGTCCCGTTTATTCTTATCGTTTATCTATTTTACATTTCTGGGCTTTAATTTTTATTTATATCTGGGCTGGTCCTCACCACTTATTATATTCTACATTACCAGATTGGGCACAATCCCTTGGAGTTGTTTTTTCAATTATGTTGATAGCGCCATCTTGGGGTGGAATGATCAATGGTTTATTAACCTTAAGAGGTGCATGGGATCAGGTTAGAGAAAATACTATTTTAAAATTTATGGTAGTAGCTCTTACTGGTTATGGTTTAGCAACTTTTGAAGGGCCTATGTTATCCTTAAAGAATATCAATGCAATTGCTCATTTTACTGATTGGGTCGTGGCACACGTCCATGTGGGGGCCTTAGCTTGGAATGGCTTCATGACCTTTGCAATTCTTTATTGGTTAATCCCTAGAATGTTTAACACTTCCATTTTTTCAGAAAAATTAGTTAAAATTCACTTTTGGATTGGTACCGTTGGAATCGCATTTTATGCCATACCAATGTATATTTCAGGATTTACCCAGGGGATGATGTGGAAGCAATTTACCCCAGAGGGAACCTTACAATATGGTAATTTCCTAGATACTACCTTACAATTAATTCCAATGCATCAAATGAGAGCATTGGGAGGTACGCTCTATTTAATTGGGGCAATTATAATGGGGTACAATCTTTTCAAAACGATGTTTCAAGGCCATTTAACAGAAAATGAGGCAGTAGAAGCAGCTCCATTACAAAATTTGGAAGAACAAGAGGTTAAAGCTTTGCATTGGCATAGTTGGTTGGAAAGAAGACCCTTTCAATTATTAGTAGCCTCTTTAATTGCCATTTTAATTGGTTCTTTGGTAGAATTAATTCCAACTTTTATGGTAAAGTCAAATGTACCTACCATTTCAAGTGTTCAACCCTATACACCTTTAGAATTGGAAGGAAGAGATATTTATATTCGGGAAGGATGTGTTTCTTGTCATTCTCAATTAGTTAGGCCATTTAGAAGCGAAACAGAACGCTATGGAGAATTTAGCAAGTCGGGAGAATATGTTTATGATCATCCATTTTTATGGGGGTCTAAACGAACTGGGCCTGATTTACAAAGAGAGGGCGGTAAATATCCACATTCATGGCACTTTAACCATATGATGGACCCAAGTAGTATGTCACCAGGTTCCATCATGCCATCTTATCCTTGGTTATTTGAACAAAATTTAAATACAAGTAAGACACAAGACAAGATAAGTGCTATGAAAACATTGGGGGTTCCTTACGACGCTTACCAAATCAAAAATGCAGTAAAAGAATTAAATACCCAAGCAAGAGAAATACAAGCAAAACTAGCTGAAGAAAAAATAAAAATAAGTCCTGATAAAGAAATAATCGCTGTCATTGCTTATTTACAAAGATTAGGTACCGATATTAAAAAAGACCAATAAATATGTTTAAGCAATTTATTTCAACCATTCCTGGTGCAGATGTGTATATGATATTCTCACTCATTTTGTTTATCGTATTTTTTATTCTAGTCGGAATTTATCTTCTAAAAATGGATAAAAAATACCTTCATACGATGGAAGCTCTTCCTCTAGGGGAAATTAAAACTGATTCAAAATCTTAAAAAATATACAATATGGATCTTTCCTTTACAGAATTATGGTTGTTTAGCTTGATTTTAATAACCAGTATTTTAATACTTATTGTAACCTTTCAATTATCTTCTGTTTTAAAGAAATTAACCAAAGACCCTAATCAAGTTTCAGAAGAAGAAAATTTATCTTGGTGGGATAAATTCAAAGGTCTAAAACCGATTGAAAAAGAAGGAGAACTCGCTATGGAACATCAATACGATGGAATAGTAGAATTAGATAATCCGACCCCACCCTGGTTCATGTATTTATTTTACATTACTATAATTTTTGGAGGAATTTATTTATTTTATTACCATTTGATTCCAAACAATAGTTTATCTCAAAATGAAGAATATGTATCTGAAGTAAAAATGGCTGAAAAGGTAAAAGAGGAATATTTGAAAAAATTTGCAAATGCAGTAAATGAGGATAATGTAAAAATTTTGATTACAAAATCAGATGTAGAAGAGGGATCGCAAATATACACTACTAATTGCGTTGCTTGCCATGGCGATAAAGGACAGGGTGGTGTTGGACCAAATTTAACGGATAAATTTTGGATTCATGGAGGATCAATTAAAAGTCTTTTTCATACCATTACAAATGGTGTACCTGAAAAGGGTATGATTGCTTGGAATAAATCACTTAATCCTGTTCAAATTCAAAAAGTTGCTTCTTTTATTGTAAGTTTGCAAGGATCTAATCCAGCTGGAGCAAAAGAACCACAAGGCACAAAAGAACCATAAAAACCATACTATGAAACCCAACATCGGAAAACGTGATCGAATTTTTAGAATTGCAATTGCAATTGCACTTTCGATACTAACGTATTCAGGAATCATTCCTGAAACAATTGCACTGCCAGTTTATATTGTAGCTATTTTAGTTGCAATAACGGGAATTACAAGAGTTTGCCTGTTGTATAAACCTTTTGGAATTAGTACTTGCCGTGAAAAGTAGATTTTTTAATACATAAGGTCCGGCAACGGACCTTTCTTTTTTATGTTAACACCCTTTAATTTAGATAACGAAGATTTTCGTAATCATCTTTATAATCAATCCAAAGATGGAAAACGACTTTGGATCTATCCAGGAAGAATCATTGGAAAATTATATAAAGCAAGAACTTTATTTTCATGGTTCTTATTAATCACATTATTTGGATTACCTTGGTTGCAATACCAAGGACATCCCATCTTTATGTTCAATTTTATTGAACGCCAATTTATTTTTTTTGGCGTTCCTTTTTTCCCTCAAGATTTTCATTTAGTTGCACTAGGTTTGGTCTCTTTCTTGCTTTTTATTAGTTTATTTACTGTTTTATTTGGTAGGATTTGGTGCGGTTGGGCATGTCCTCAAACAATTTTTATGGAAATGCTTTTCCGTAAAATAGAATATTGGATTGAAGGTGATGACAAGTCACAAAGAAAACTGGCAGATGCACCCTGGACAAAAGAAAAAATAATTAAAAAATTCAGTAAACACTTTCTATTTTTTTTAATCTCTTTCGGAATTTCAAATACTTTTTTAATGTATTTGATTGGAAATTCTGATTGGTTAAAAATGATAAATGAACCTCCTCAATTACATTTGAAAGGACTTTTTTTAATGATTGTTTTTACAGGAGTATTTTATTTTGTTTTTGCTCGATTTAGAGAAATGGTGTGTATGGTAGTTTGTCCTTACGGAAGGTTACAAGGCGTTTTATTAGACAATAATTCCATCAATGTCCAGTATGATTTTAAAAGAGGAGAAACTCGGGGAAAAATTCAAAAAAATACAAATTCTTTAGCAAATGGTGATTGTATTGATTGTCATTGGTGCGTAAGGGTTTGTCCAACAGGAATTGATATTAGAAATGGTTCGAATCAATTAGAATGTATTGGTTGCACTTCATGTATTGATGCTTGTGATGAAGTAATGGAAAAAATAAATAAACCAAAAGGATTGATTCGATACGACTCATTTAATGGAATTACTAAGGGAGAAAAACTTCATTTTTCGAAAAGAATTATGGCATATAGTACCCTTTTAATTCTCTTAATAGGATTTATTTCATTTTTGTTATTGACAAGAAAACCTTGGGAAGGCACCTTATTAAGAACTCCTGGTATGACCTTTCAATTGAATGAAGAAACGCATAAAGTTTCTAATATGTATCAAATTGAAATTTTAAATAAATCCTTTGAAAATGAAACATTTTCAATTCAACCTGAAGAGCCTTTTGAATTGATATGGATAGGAAAACCTATCAAACAAGTTGAAAAGGGGGAGATCATTAAAGGGAATTTCTTTTTAAGAATAAAGGAGGGAGAGTGGAAAAAGGGGAAAAAAACGTATGTAAACCTTGTCAATTTAAATGGGCAGTCTGAACAATTAAAAACCAGTTTTATCACACCATGAGCAAGGAAAAATTTAGGTTCCATTGGGGACACGGCATTGTTCTAACATTTGTTTTATTTGCGGCATTTATGGCTTTTTTTTATGTTAAAATGAGTCAACAAAAAATAGACTTGGTCGGAGATCATTATTATGAAGACGGTCAAAAATTTCAAGAAAAATTAAACATTTTGGCGGAAACTAAGAGAGCAAAGGATAAAATAGAAATTCGATTTAATTCATCCAATAAGGAATTAATCATGATAATTCCTGAAAATACAAGTCATTTAAAGGTTGACTTATTTTTTCCGGGAGATGCAAGAAAAGATAAACATTTTTCTTATCCCCGAACAGAAGGTAAACTTGTAATTCCTCTTCAAATGTTAACCAAGGGAAAATGGAAATTAACCATTTCTTATAAGCAAAAGGGTAAACCATATTTAGAAGAAATAACTGTTCAAATACCTTAATGGCAAATAATAGGAGTGAGAGGATGATATTTTACCACATCAAAAATTTGTGCCAAAATCCACCAGATACCTTGAAATAATAAGGCAAAAACGACTATCCACGAAATAAATTTCAATAATTTATTGGCAAAAAAATGTTTATGATGATTTACCTTATTAAACCCTAAAATAGTAAATAGAAGAGCGGGAATGGTCCCTAAACCAAAATAAATCATATTTATAGCACCATTTAATGAAGAAGATTGAATAAGTGATGTACTCAGTCCAGCCATTACTAAACCGCAGGGCAAAAATCCATTCCCCATACCAAAAAATAAAAACTTAAATTTCCCCGTTTTTTTTCCAAAAAAATGAATTCTTTGTCCAATTACCTGATGCAAAAATGAAAAATTTTGATCTTTTATAATACCAATTAGCAATAGGGCAATAAAGAGCGCTACAAGGACGAGGTAAATATACCAATAACGAGTAAAAAGACCGATTGTACCCAAAAGGGCTACTAAATATCCCAACAAGGCATATATCGAAATACGACCCAAATGATAGAGTACTAAAGCCCAATAATTTTTATTACCCTCATTGAAAAAAAATGAAAGTATAGGACCGCACATAACTACACAATGCCAACTGCCTGTAAATCCTAACAATAAACCGTACATCAAAATCTAAGACTCATTAATGCCTTTAAATCTAAAATTGTCATTTCACCGCCCTTAATTTCCAATAAGCCTTCTTTTTTAAACTCACTCAAAGTTCGAATAACAGACTCTGTGGCGGTTCCTACACGATTGGCAAGATCTTCTCTAGAAAGACGAATAGTAAATGGTTTATTTATGGTTCCACCAAAAGTTTCAGCCAATTCAACCAAAGCCAAAGCAACTCGTTTTCGAAGAGATTGATATGCCATTGAAAAAATTATTTTTTCATTTTGGAATAGATAGGCCGTCAAAGCTTTTCTGAAAAAAACTTCTAAATGTACATTTTCATCAATATAATTTAAAAAATCACTTGCAGGTAAACTTACAATATGACAATCTTCTAATGCCTCTGCTGTTTCCCTGTAAGATTGATTTTCTAAAACATCAACAAATCCAAAAAAGTCTCCTTCATTTACAAATGAAGTTATAAATAATTTCCCCTCTTGACTTGTATGAAAAGTTTTTAATTTTCCTGATTCCAGAAAATAAACCCTATGAGGCGTATCACCTTCCAAATAAATTGTATTTTTTTTTGAAAAATAATGTGATTTAATTTCTCCTTTGAAATTAGGTAAATCTAAAAACGCTAATGCCTGTTTTGCCAAATTAACATCCTTATTTTCATCATAAGGATTTTTATTCAAGACATTTTGAACATTATTTTTACTTTTTTTCAATCGAATCTCAATCGCTTTTAAGAGTTCTACTTCTTGAAATGGTTTAGTTAAAAAATCATCAGCCCCAAGTTCCATTCCTTTTCTTAAATCAGATCGGTCTGTTTTTGCAGTTAAAAATATAAAAGGAATTCTTGCGTATTCAGGAGTTTGACCTAAAACCTGCAAAACCCCAAAGCCATCTAAATGTGGCATCATTATATCACATATAATTAAATCTGGTGAAGAAGATTTAACCATTCTAAGGCCCTCTAAGCCATCTGAAGCCTTCAAAACCTCAAATCCAGAAAGCTCTAATAATTCTGCTGTATTCTCTCGAATATCTTCACTATCTTCAATTATAACAATCCTAGTTTTCATTCTAAATACGGTTCAATCGAATGATTAATTCTGTTCCTTTATCTGTTTCACTTATAATTTCTAGACTACCCTTTAATAACTTTACATATTGATCTATGAGATGTAAACCAAGACCCGTTCCTGGAATAACAGTTGCATTGGACCCTCTGAAAAAGCGTTCAAATAAATGTTTTTGATCTTCTTTACTTATTCCAATTCCCTTATCAATTATTCGTATAATTAGTTCTTGAGAATTTACATCAACCATTAAATGAACATCTTTTTGAGAAAATTTAAGAGCGTTTGACAATCCATTGATTAGAATTTTTCTCAAAATTGAAAAATCGGTAGTCCATAAAACATCGTCATTAATTGAAAGTTGAATTTGTTGGGTCAAACTTTCATAAGATTTCAAATCAAGTAATAAATCATCAATGAATGCGTGCAAAGAGTTGGTTGATAAGTTGATTTCCACCTTACCCGATTCTAATTTTCCAACTGATAAAAATTCCTCTAATATCTCTGTTAAATGATAAACGGAAGATTTAATTCGGTCTATATGTTGATTTCTTTTGGGCTGTTCTTCTGCTTTTTGGTATTTCTCTAACAATGATGCTGAAGTCAATATAGAAGTTAGGGGTGTTCTGAATTCATGCGAAGCCATTGAAACAAAACGCGTTTTTAAGTCTCCTAATTCTTTTTCTTTTTGAAGTGCATTTTCCAATTCTTGGGCATTGGCTTCTAATTTCACCAACGTATTTTGAAGGGCTTGGGTACGTAATTTTACTTCTTCCTCCAGCGACTCATTCAATTGGTTTATTTCTTGATTTTTCAAAATCAATTCCATTTCAACCTTTCGTTTCAAGGTTACATCACTAACAAAGGCAATAAAATACCTTTCATTATTTTCAATAAAATGACTCAAGCTAATTTCAACAGGAAATAATGAACCATCCTTGCGTTTGGCCTTTAAATCTAAACCTACACCCATTGGTCGAACCACTGGTTCTTTTAAAAATTTTTCTTGATGGGAGGCATGCCTTTCTTTAAGATGATTGGGAATTAAAATAGAAATATTTTGTCCGATTAATTCATTGGAATCATATCCAAAAAGACGGTCGATAAAATCATTAGAAGTTAGAATAGTACTTTTAGAATCGGTTAACAAAATACCAATAGCTGCTTCTTTAAATATAGCTTCAAAATGGAAATTTGTTAAATTCATCATAGAATTAAAATTACAGAATTATGCTTATTTTTCAAATAATTCAAGGTTTAGAAAACAACAAAAAAGCAGACCTTTTGGTCTGCTTTCTCAATTTTTATACAAATTCAATTTATTTTACTTCAAAAATTACTTGTTGTAATTTGGAATTATTTGGAAGTTCTATTCGCTGAACTCCTTTTTCAAATGTTTTCAAACGAAAAGATTCTTTTGAAGATTCTTTCATATTACTTAAATCAACTTCTAAATTAAAAGGTGCTTGAATATTTGCTTTAGAGGAAATCATCAAACTTGGCTGAGGTCCTTCTGCATTTGGATTTATCTCAACAACTTTTTGAATTAACTTTCCTGTCGTATCATTCAATGAAACTGCAATTTTAGAAAAAGCATCTTCTTGTTTTTTCTGAATCAAAACAAAAATATCTTTTCCCTGAACGTTTTCATTGGTTTTCTTCTCTTCGAATTGAACTCCAAAATTTTTAGGTTTTCCTTTGGCAAATATTCTGCCAAATTCAGCTACTGGCTCCAATACTTCTGTTAAGGCCCCTACCAAAATTCCTATGGCAATTACTGCAGCCACTATAAATTCTTTTTGAATACTTCCAGATTTTCTACTTTTTGAGTAACCGGTAATGGAGTCCCAATTATTTTTAATATGAAAAATTGCAAAACTAACAAAAAGTAATCCGAAAATGGTGTGAGCCATTTCTATTGGATGTGCTTTTTGTTTTAACCAAAGTAAAATGCCAGAAATACCTAAAACGATAAAAGCAAATGAGATTGTAAGAGAGATTAAATTTTTCTTTTTCATGAGGGTTTAATTTATTCTTAAAATTAAAATAATTTAAAATTTTAAGTTCTTTTTTTAGACGAAATGGAAAAAATATACCACAAAAATGATAAATCATTATAAATTTTATGAAATTGCCTTTATATATTACAAGTCAAAAACCTATTTATGAAAATCCGATTAAGTTCCTTATTTCTTTTGTTAATTAGTTTCCTCAATTTTGCACAAAATCCAATCAAAGGAAAAATTAATGGAACGATCGTTGAAGAAAGTAATAATAGTCCAATTCCATTCTCAAGCATCAGAGTCTACGATGGAAATTCTACAAAATTAATTACGGGTGGTATTAGCAATGAAAAAGGTTATTTTTCTATTGAAATAAATTCAGGAACTTATAATTTATTGATTGAAAGTATAGGATTTGATGCAATACAAGTTAAAAATATTTCAGTAAGCAAAGAGAAAAATACAATCAACCTTGGTACTCAAAAGGCAAAAGCATCTAATCAAACCTTGCAGGAGGTTACTGTAAAGAGTCAAAAATCTTCTATGGAGCTAGCTTTGGATAAGCGAAGCTTTAACATTGGAACTGATTTAGCGAATAAAGGAGCAAGTGCTGCCGAAATTTTGGGTAACTTACCATCTGTTCAAGTGGATGGAGAAGGTGGTGTACGTTTGAGGGGAAGTGAAAATGTGCGTATTTTGATAGATGGTAAACCATCAACCTTATTGGGTACAAATGGAAGTTCAGGATTATCTTCTCTTCAAGGAAATATGATCGATAAAGTTGAAATTATCACAAATCCTTCAGCACGATATGAAGCAGAAGGAATGGCTGGTATCATCAATATTGTATTAAAAAAGAATCAAAATCAAGGATTTAATGCAGCATATGAATTGAATTTGGGCTATCCCGAGAATTTTGGAGGAACAGCCATTTTAAATTATAGAAAAAATAAATTCAACTTCTTTATAAACTATGGACTTTTCTATCGAAGAACTCCAGGAAGAGGAGAAATTTACCAAGAAGTAAAATCTGTAGACGGTAGTACAAATTATTTACAACAACATAATTCAAATAATGTTACCGGTTTGGTAAATAATATAAGAGGTGGTGCTGATTATTACTTTAATGAGAAAACTATTTTAACAGGGTCATATATTTTTAGAAGAACAGATGTTCGTCGAATATCAGACTTTCATTATGAGGATTCGAAGCGTTCTGTTGGGAATTTATTCAGTATAACTGATCGCCAACAAGATGAAAAAGAAGCCGAACCCAATGCTGAATATGCCTTAACTTTTAAAAAATCATTTAGTAAAAAAGGAAAGGAGTTTTCTGCAGATTTGCGATATTTAGATTATTGGGAAAAATCTGACCAATTATTCACACAAGTAAGTAAATATGCTGATGGCAGTCCTTTTGCCTCAAATTCAAAAATTCAAACCTCTATTAACGATGAATTTGAACACCAGTGGATATTACAAGCAGATTATGTAAATCCAATTTCTAAAGATACCAAATTTGAAACCGGACTGCGTACTAGTTTCAGAGATATGATTAATGATTATTGGGTAAAAGAGAAAGACCAAAATGGTAATTTTAATTATATACCTGGTTTACAGAATTTATTCGATTATAAAGAAAATATTACGGCCGCTTACGCCATTATTGGAAATAAGGCAACTAAATTTTCATATCAATTCGGTTTAAGAGGAGAACTGACCGACATTCAAACGGAATTACAATTAACTGGAGAAAAAAATCCTAGAAATTATTCCAATTTATTCCCCAGTGCCCATTTTACTTATTCTTTAAATAGTGATCATTCATATCAACTATCATATTCAAGAAGGGTTAGAAGACCTACATATAATGATTTAAGTCCATTTGCAACCTTTTCTGACAACCGAAATTTTTTCTCTGGAAATCCAAATCTAAATCCTCAATTCACTGAATCGTTCGATTTAGGAAAAGTACGTTATTATGAAACTGGAAGTTTTAGTTCATCAATTTACTACCGATATACGACCGGGAAAATAGAACGAATTCGTACTGTGGATGCGAATGGTTTTTCAAGAACTTTTCCACAAAATATTGCGAATGAAGAATCCATGGGAGCAGAATTTACCGGGAGTAAAACATTTTCAAAAGTTTGGAAGGCCGATTTAAGTTTCAATGTTTTTTCAGCCCATATCAATGCAAGTAATATCAATCAAAATTTCATAGCAAATACAAATTCATGGTTTGTTAGGCATACTTCTCGTTTAAAAATCGCTTCGAAAATCGATTTTCAAATAAGAGCAAATTATGAAGCTCCTCAAAAAACAGCCCAAGGTACTCGAGGTGAAATGTCTTGGATTGATCTTTCTGCAAGTCAAGATATCATGAAAGGAAATGGAACCCTCACCATAAATTTATTAGATGTATTCAACTCGAGAATAATGAGAAGTGAAACATTTGGAGATGGATTTTATACCAAATCAAATTTTCAAGGGCGTCTTCGTTCTATTAATTTAACCTTCAATTATCGATTTAAAACCACCAAACAAGCTGCCAAACAACGCAGAAGTATGATGGATGAAGAACAGTAATCTTATGAAAAAAATTATTTACATTCTTTTGGCAACGCCATTGTTTACTTTTTCTTGTATGAATCAGCAAGACAAAGAAACCTATCGAATCATTTTAGAAGACCCAGAAAATATTGCCCAAAAAGCACAGGCAGCTAAGGAGAAACTTCCAATCAAAATTGCCAAAGGCTTGCAAATTACACGATGGGCCTCAGACTCATTGGCACCAGATCCGGTGGCGATTGATATTGATGATCAAGGAGCAGTGTATCTTGCACGAACAAATCGACAAAAAAACTCGGAATTTGATATACGTGGCCATCGTGATTGGATGACGGAATCCATTGGCTTGCAAACAGTGGAGGACAGAAGAGCCTTTTTACATAAAACTTTTGCACCTGAACTTTCTGATAAAAATACTTGGCTAAAGGATTTAAACGGAGATGGTTCACATGATTGGAAGGATTTAGCAGTTGAAAAAGAAGAAATCTGGAAAATTGAAGACAAAGATAAAGACGGTTTTGCAGACCGTTCAACCCGAATTTTTAACGGCTTTAATGATGAAGTAACCGATGTGACAGGAGGAATATTGATTCGAAAAAATGATGCATTCGCTGCTGTTGGTCCTGATTTATGGAGATTAGAAAATAAAAACAAAAAAGGTATCCTGACCAATCCAAAATCAATTTCACATGGTTATGCAGTACATATAGGTTTTGGTGGACATGGTATGTCGGGACTAACAGAAGGTCCGGATGGCAAAATTTATTGGCAAATTGGAGATATTGGTGCAAACATTACAAGTATTGATGGAAAAAACTTTAAACATCCTAATTCAGGAGTCATTGTTCGGTCCAATCCTGATGGTAGTAATTTTGAAGTTTTTGCCTCTGGTTTAAGAAATACACATGAATTTGTATTTGATCATTATGGAAACTTAATTAGTTCTGATAACGATGGGGACCATCCTGGTGAAAGCGAACGATTGGTTCATGTCGTAGAAGGTTCAGATGCTGGCTGGCGATCTAACTGGCAATATGGGAAATATACCGACCCAAAAAACAATTTATATAAAGTTTGGATGGATGAAAAGTTATTTAAACCCCGTTGGGAGGGTCAGGCAGCGTATATCATTCCACCTATTCGGAATTATCATAATGGACCAACTGGCATGTTATTTAATCCGGGAACGGCATTAGGTAAGAAATGGACCAATAAATTTTTCTTGGTTGAGTTCGTAGGAGCGCCAACGGTTTCACATATATGGTCTTTTGATTTGAAGCCTAAAGGAGCAAGTTTTGATTTTAATAGTGAGGTTGATGTAAGTAGCGGTATTTTACCAACAGGTATTCGATTTGGACCAGATGGTGCATTATATGCAGCCGATTGGGTATTTGGATGGGATACCAAAAATTTTGGTAGAATTTGGAAAATTGACGTTACAGATGATGAAAAAGATTTAGTTCAAGAAAGAAAGTTAACCGAACAATTAATGAAACAAAATTATTCGGAACAATCTAACGACCAATTATATGACTTATTGTTTTATAATGATTATCGAATTCGTCTAAAAGCACAATTTGAATTAGTTACCCGTAAGGAACTTGGCACCCAATTATTTAGTAAGGCTATACAACAAAAAGATAATCAATTAGCTAGAATTCACGGCATTTGGGGAATTGGCCAGCAAGCTGCCAAACATGCTGAAATCGGGAAGATTCTTTACGAACTATTATCTGATAGCGATCAAGAAATTAGAGCACAGGCCGCAAAGGTTCTTGGGGATTTAAATGATCAGGGTGCTGAGGATTTATTAATTGCAAACCTAAGTAATGAAAATTCTCGTGTGGTATTTTTTGCTGCACAGGGGCTTGGGAGAATCCAATCTGTTAAAGCCGTTGAGGCTTTAATTCAAGTTATTCAAAAAAATAATGACCAAGACGTGTACATTCGCCATGCTGCCGTTCTGGCATTAAGTAGAATTGGAACAGCAGAAAAAATGGCCTCATTTAAAAACAATGCAAACAAAAGCCTTCGAATTGCAGCTGTTTTGGTTTTGAGAAGATTAAAAAGCCCATTAGTTGCTGAATTTTTACATGATTCAGATGAATATATTGTTGCAGAAGCGGCAAGAGCCATCAATGATGATGAATCCATTCCGGAAGCACTACCAGCTCTAGCAAATGTATTAAATGAAACAAAAACTACCTCAGAAGTAATTTTAAGAAGAGCCATAAACGCATGTTTACGAGTAGGTGGAAAAGGAGAAATTCAAACATTGGTTCGATTTGCAGAAAGAAACGACATTTCTGATGTCGTTTTGGCGGAAGCTATTGCAACTTTGGGATCATGGGCCAATCCGTCTTTGATGGATAGGGTAGATGGTCGTTACAGAGGTGTATTAGAACGAAATGCTACAGATGTTGCTTCAATAATAGAGCCTAAAATTGAAAAATTCTTAAAGAGTACCAATCCTGAGGTTTTAATATCAACAGCCAGATTATTGGGAGAATTGAACTTAAAAGGATATCGTTCAGAAGAAATACAATTGTTTTTAAATCATAAAAACCCAAAAGTCAGATTGGCTTTCTTAAATTCATTAATAGCTCAAAATGATCCCAATATTTCAATTTTGATACAAAAAGGAATTGAAGATAATGACAAGTCGGTTCGAAGTGCTGCCTTGGGAAGCATGAATAAAATAAATATTGATGAAAAGCAATTACCAAGTATAATTGAACCCATCTTGACAAACGGTAGTTTAGCAGAAAAACAAAGTCTATTACAAAGTTTAGGTAAAATTACCGTCGAAAAAACTGAAAAAATATTCAATGATTTAATTGACAGAATGGTAAAAAAAGATTTACCTAAAGAAATTAAACTTGACTTGATGGAAGCAGTTGAACAATCAAAGAATGAAAAATTAATTGCCAAATTAGATGCTTTAAAAACAAATTCAGGAAGCCCAATGGATGAATTCATGGATACCTTATTTGGCGGAGATAGTTTAGCAGGGAATAATGTATTTTTACGAAATCAGTCTGCTGAGTGTATTCGTTGTCATAATGCAGGTGGACAAGGTGGAGAAGTAGGTCCTTCCTTAAAAGGCATTGGAGGAAGATTAACTCGAGAACAAATTTTACAAGCATTAATTGAACCAAGTGCACGAATAGCACCTGGGTATGGATCTGTTTCTTTAAAATTAAGCAATGGGGAAGAAGTAATTGGCACCTTATTAGCAGAAAATGAGCATGAAATTAAATTAAAAACAAATGAAGCGGAACCTCTAAAAATTGAAATCAGCAGAATAAAAAGTAGAGAAAATTTCCCTTCTGGAATGCCTCCTATGGGTTCATTGTTAACCAAAAGGGAAATTAGAGATGTGGTTGAATATTTAAGTTCGCTTAAAAAGTAATTGTAAATTGTAAATTGTCAATTGTTAATTGTTAATTGTTAATTTTCTATATTTGGAAAATGAAACTTAGAAAATCCATATGGTATATCCTTCTGCTTTCTGTGCTGAGCTTATCGCTGAGCATGGAAAAATCGTATGGATTTTCTTTGCAAAAAACGAAAGAAATCAAGGGACTTGAATTCAAAAAAAGTTCCAATGAAGATTCAAAAGAGCTATTTAGTTTCTTTTTTGAAGAAGAAGACATCAGTGAAACAGAGGATGATTCAATTCTAGAAACATCAATAGATTGGGGATATACCTCTCTTTTTGACTTTAAATTTTATATTAAAAAAGTACAATTTTCTATCTATGAAAATTTCTTGTACTTTCAATCATATTCTCAACCTTTATTTATCATTTTCAGGAATTTGCGACTGTGAGAAATTCTTTTAAGAATTTTTAACATGTATGAAAGGCTATCGGCATTTCAGATGCTGATGCATACATTTTTTCCAAAAAGAAAATGACACATTCAAGATTTAACTTACACGAAGTGCTTCATCATTTGAAACACTTTTTACCTGCACAAGCGCCATTAATGGATTTTGTGCATCATAATACGCTTCATGCTTTTCAGCATTTGCCATTTCATGGGGCCTTGCGGCAAGCAAATATTCAATTAGGTTACCAGGTTTATCTTTCCTTAAACGAGTATAGAGACTTATATAAATCTAACAGAATTGATCATCAAATTTTAGATATTCAATTACAAAAAAAGAAAAGTAAAGAACAAAGGATCTGGAAAGAGAAATTAATTCATCATTCCTATGAAGTAAACTATGAACCTCGAGTAGGTAGTTTAAGAGGATTATGGAAAAAAAAGTATGGAATTGATTTGGATTCATTGATTCATCCCAATTTATTTCGTTTAATTTCTGGTTTTTTAGATCAAGGAATATCCATATGGAATTTCCCCATTGAAAATCTAAACTTTCTTGAAGCCATTCGAAAACTTGAAAATGAAAGTTATTCAAGTTTATTTAGATCGAAGAAGACCCGCAAATTATTACATAATGAGGCGATAGGGATAGAGGATTTATTACATCAAATTGTTGGTAATCGATCAGATCTTTATGAGCAATATTTATTTGATCAACAATTTGCACATCAAGGTTGGTCTGGTATGGTTTCCACTGTTGAGGACTTTCCACAAAGCCTTTTAGATTCCAAAAAAATTCAATTAAGTGAATTGATATTTTTAGAATTACTCCTTGAAATTGATAATTTAAATTACCTTTTCGGTGAAAATAATTGGAGTGCTTTGGAAAACTCGGTGGATGATAATATTACCTCCTTCCATGCTAAAATTGACTATTCTGAGTACATGGAAGTACTTTCTATTTGGCAGGAAGCATTTGAATGGTCCTTTTATGATCAAGTATTAGGTGGAATTCAAATTTCTAATCCAAATATTTATAAAAGTACCAATAAGAGTTTTCAAGGTCTTTTTTGTATAGATGATCGTGAGTGTTCTTTAAGAAGACATTTGGAAAATTTTGATCCAAATTGTGAAACGTTTGGTACCCCTGGTTTTTTTGGCGTAGAATTTTATTATCAACCCGTTGGAGGCAAGTTTTTAACCAAATTATGTCCTGCACCCGTTACTCCAAAATATTTGATTAAAGAGATTGGAAGTGGTTTAGAACGCAAAAAAGACCTTCATTTTTCAAAACATAATCACAATTTTTACACAGGTTGGATCATGTCTCAAACTTTGGGATTTTGGTCTGCCGTCAAGTTATTTGCCAATATCTTTAAACCCGGGATGAGTCCGGCTACGGCATCCTCTTTACGCCACATCGATCAATTCTCTAAACTAAAAATTGATTTTGATGAGCTGGAGAGTCAACAAAATAACTTACAAGTAGGCTTTAAAATTGATGAGATGGTTTCTCGTGTTGAGTCCTTGCTAAAAAGTATCGGCTTGGTAAATCATTTTGCGGATATAGTTTATGTAATTGGTCATGGAGCAAGTTCCGTAAATAATCCACATTATGCTGCCTATGATTGTGGTGCTTGTTCTGGTCGGGCTGGATCGGTAAATGCAAGAGTGGTGAGCCAAATGGCCAACAAAAAAGAAGTAAGAGCTTTATTAAAAGAGCGGGGGATATCTATTCCTGACACTACTATTTTTGTTGGAGGCCTTCATGATACCACAAGAGATGATATAGTTTTTTATGATGAAGAAATAACAAATCCAATTTATAAGATTCAGCATGAAAATCATGTCATTACCTTTACTAATGCTTTAGATGCAAATGCAAAGGAACGTTCAAGGCGATTTGAATCAATCGACACACACCAAAATGCAAGATACATTCACTCACAAGTTCGCAAAAGATCCGTTTCTTTATTTGAACCACGACCTGAATTAAATCATGCAACTAATGCACTTTGTTTAGTAGGTAGAAGAGATTTATCTAAAGGCTTATTTTTAGACCGAAGATCTTTTCTAAATTCTTATGATTACCAAATTGATCCTGATGGAAATTATCTTTTTAATATTTTAAAGGCTGCAGCACCTGTTTGTGGCGGAATTAATTTAGAATATTATTTTTCAAGAGTTGATCAGGAAAAATTAGGGGCAGGAACCAAATTACCTCATAATGTTATGGGATTATTTGGCGTTGCAAATGGGATTGATGGTGACCTAAGACCGGGGTTACCTGTTCAAATGACGGAGGTTCATGATCCAATCCGATTATTACTTATGGTGGAACATTTCCCTAAAGTAATTTTGGAGGTAATTCAAAGAAATAATGAAACCTATGAATGGTTTATCAATGAATGGGTTGTTTTGGTTGCAATTCATCCTGAAACGCGAGAAACCTTTTTATTTAAAAATGGGGATTTTGAAGAATACTTACCATTTACAAAAAGGTTAGAGTTTATAGATGATTTAGATAAATTATTAGAAAGTCATCAAGAAAACTTCCCCGTTTATTTAATTAATCAAGTTTAAATCATGCAAAATATCATTCCATATTTCATTTTGATACCTCTGATTGGATTTCTTTTCAGTTTGGTATTACCCCAAAAAAATGAAAGTTACCTTTCAATTTGGGCATTTAGCACGGTTGGTATTCAATTAGTAAGTTCAATAATTTTTATTTTGATTTGGATCCTAAATGGAGCTGAAACTTTACAAATTAAAGAACTAATTCTTTACCAAAATCCCGAATATGTATTTCAAATAGATTTCCTATTTGATCGTATTACAGCTGTTTATTTATTAGTAGGATCTATTTTAACTTTTTTGGTTACCTTGTATTCCCGCTATTATTTACACAGAGAAAGTGGTTACAAACGATTTTTTAATACCACTTTATTTTTCTTTTTTGGATACTGCTTAGTCATTCTATCAGGAAATTTAGAAACCATGTTCATTGGTTGGGAAATACTTGGCATTTCATCCTTTTTATTAATCTCATTTTATAGAGAAAGATATTTACCTGTCAAAAATGCTGTTAAAGTCTTTTCAATCTATCGAATTGCAGACGTAGGAATAATTTTAGCCATGTGGGCAAGTCACCATTTATGGCATCAAAATATTACCTTCTTTCAATTAAATAATGCAGAATTAGTTCATGAACATTTGAGTGCGCATTCAGCTATTGGTGTTTTTATTAGTTGCATGTTTTTGATTTCAGCGATGGCAAAATCAGCCCAAATGCCCTTTTCTTCTTGGTTACCAAGAGCCATGGAAGGTCCAACACCATCTTCAGCTATATTTTATGGTTCTTTATCTGTACATATTGGAGTATTTTTATTGATTAGAACATTTCCATTCTGGGAATATCAAACCTCCGTACGCATAGGAATTGCTGCTGTTGGATTTATTACCGCATTAATAGGAACGGGTATTGCACGGGTTCAAAGTTCAGTGAAAAGTCAAATTGCATATGCCTCTTTAGCGCAAATTGGATTAATATTCATTGAAATTTCTTTAGGATATGAGAATCTTGCCTTATTCCATTTTGCTGGAAATGCCTTTTTAAGAACATACCAATTATTAGTTTCTCCTTCTGTGGTGAGTTATTTAATCAGGGAACAATTTTATGATTTTGAACCAAGAAGAAAAACGATAGAAGATTTCTATCCTTCTAAATTACAAAATACGATATATATATTGTGTTTAAAAGAATGGAATTTAGATTCCATGATGTACCAATATCTTTGGAATCCATTGAAAAAAATTGGAGCAAAATTCAATTTTTTAAACGGTTTTAGACTTGTTCTAAGTTTCCTAATTAGTTATGGATTTGCCATTTTTATTTTTTTAAATAAAACAATTTTGCCAAGCTATATTACAACTTTATTGCCTGAAATATTCGCAGGTATAGCATTGGTATTGGTATTAAAATCATTTACACAAAGAAAAAGTGTAAGCATGAGTTGGTGGCTAGTTATTTTCAACCATTTCTGGGTGGCTATGGCATTAACAATTAACGGAAATTATGATTTTAAAGAAACTGAAATTTATTTAGCTGGAATTATAATTGCTGGACTAATTGGTGCCTTTACTTTGCAAAGACTTTTTTCACAAGAAGGAAAAATAGGTCTAGATAGATTTCAAGGATTAGTAGAAACACATCCAAAAATAGCATTTGTATTTTTACTATGTTGTTTGGGAATCACAGGTTTTCCAATCACACCTACTTTCATTGGTGAGGATTTAATTTTCACCCATATTAGGGAAGACCAATATGTATTGGCTTTTCTCATTTCATTAAGTTTTATTTTGGATGGTCTATCTACAATTCGCATTTATGCAAGGGTGTTTATGGGGCCACATTATAAAACGCATTCAGATTTTTCAAACAGATATTTTTAAAAATTTATTTTATAAAATTTATGAAATCAACACATAATTTGCCAAAAGATGGACTAGCCGGTTTAAGAGAAAACTTGGCCTCAGATTCAACTTCAGGATTCATTGTATTTTTATTGGCCTTACCCTTAAGTTTGGGCATTGCAAAAGCTTCGGATTTTCCTCCGATCATGGGTTTAGTTACTGCAATAATAGGTGGAATGGTGGTATCCCTTTTCATGGGATCACGTTTATCCATAAAAGGACCTGCGGCTGGACTAATTGTAATTGTGGCGGGTGCTGTGAGTGAATTTGGTGGAGGTGAATTGGGCTGGCATTTAGCCCTAGGAGCAATGGTTGTGGCAGGAATTGTTCAAATTTTATTTGGCGTTTTTAAATTAGGAAAATTAATGGACTTTTTCCCATTATCTGCTGTTCATGGGATGCTTGCAGCCA